>Ga0208040_1000080_pt1 | contig 134524 bp, 87 predicted proteins | sample AD_UKC083_MetaG_FD_184431 | JGI IMG/M metagenome (GOLD analysis project Ga0208040, IMG submission 184431) | Active sludge microbial communities of municipal wastewater-treating anaerobic digesters from USA - AD_UKC083_MetaG (SPAdes) (version 2) | ecosystem: Engineered > Bioreactor > Anaerobic >...
ATCCCGAGGCGCTGAGGGTCGCCGCCTGGCAGTCCTGGACGATCTCCTATAGCGAGCTGGCGGGCGTGAACATGGCGCGGGTCGAGACGATGTACATCGGCGTCGGCAACCGCGCCACCCCGACCGCCGGCGGCAGCGGCCTGCTGTTCATCGACGACATCGGCTACGGCGCGCCCTTGGCCGAATAACTGTGAACAAAACCGATTTGCAGGGGCGAGGCATGCCTCGCCCCTGCCGCCCCAGAGAAATCCGGTGCAATGGCCCAGTGACACTGGGGACACGACTGACGCCCTTTTCTCTTGGCGCGTCAGATGGCGTCTGATATTGATGAGTTGGTTCAGAGGTGTCTTCTTGTGAGTGGGTCGCCTCCGCTCGGACTCGGAGTTGTGCGGTAGAAGTCCGACGGCATCCACATCACATGCTGACTCGGAGGCCGGAAGAATGCCTTGGATCGGACGCACAGCAAAGCCTGGAGCGCAGGCCAGTCTCCTTGTGGCGTCCCGGAACTTCTACAGCCACAATCTGCAATGCACGTCCCTTGATAGGATGATCCACTTCACAGATCGCGATAAGACGCGCGCCCGGCCTGTCGCCGGAGCACGACAGATCCCATTTCGGCGTTTTCTTGAAGGAGGATACCCATGTGGAACAAGATGTGCTACGCAATCCTGCTTCTGCTCACGTTGAGCTTCTCTGGGGGCGGCGCCAGAGCCGGCGACGCGACCCTCGTCGGCTGGTGGCCGCTGGACGGCGACACCCTGGACTACTCCGGGTACGGAAACCACGGGACCGTCGTCGGAAGCCCGACGTTTGTCGCGGGCATCATAGGGACAGGAGCACTGGATTTCGGCGGTGCAGACGCGATGGAGATTCCTCATAGCGACAGCCTTTCCATCACCAACGCCATCACCATCGCCGCCTGGACGTACATGAGGTCGAACGCCAGCGGTGAGATGGCGATCGTCAGCAAAGGAAGCTGGGCGGCGAACAACCTGCCTTATGAGTTGACCGAGACGAATGGCGGCGTGATCTTCTGGCAATTCTACGACAACGAAGGACGCGATACCTGTTCGCCCGCCTCGCCGGCCGCCGGCGAATGGCACCACATCGCCGCGACGTACGATAGCACCATCTTCAGATGCTATGTCGACGGACAATTGGGGGAAGAGTGGGCCTATGCCGGAGCGATGCCACAGAATACGTCGCCGGTGACCGTCGGACGGCGCAGTGGAGGCGGAACCTTCTACAACGGGATGATCGACGATGTGGCAATCTTCCATCGGGCCCTGGAGCAAGATGAGATCGCCAAGCTCATGACAGGCATCAAAGCGCTGGAACTGGCGGCCGATCCGATTCCCGAGGACGGAGCGGTGGATGTGCGCCGCGACGTGGTGCTCCAATGGACGGCGGGCAAATTCGCGAACACCCATGACGTCTATTTCGGCACGCAATTGGACGATGTCAACACGGCCGGGAGGGCGAACCCCCAAGGTGTCCTGGTCAGCCAAGGCCAAACGGCCACCGCATACGATCCTGAAGGTCTGCTGGATTTCCAGACCACCTACTATTGGCGTGTCGATGAGGTCAACGCCCCGCCGGATTCGACCATCTTCCGAGGCCCGCTCTGGAGCTTCACGACGGAACCGTTTGCCTATCCGGTAGAGAACGTCGTCGCCACAACGAACGCGACATCGACCGCCACCGAGAGCGTCGCGAACATCGTCAACGGTTCGGGGCTGGACGCCGCGGACCAGCACTCCACCAGGAGCACCGACATGTGGCTCGGGAAGCCTGCCAACGGCGATCCTATGTGGGTTCAATTCGAGTTCGACCGGACCTACAAGCTCTACGAGCTCTGGGTGTGGAACTACAACGTGGAATTCGAGCTGCTTCTCGGCTTCGGGATCAAGAACGTGACGGTCGAGTATTCCACAGATGCCGCGGATTGGGCCAGTCTGGGTGACGTCGAACTGGTACGGGGTACCGCCAAGTCCGCGTACGCGCACAACACAACCGTGGATCTCGGCGGGCTAGCAGCCAGGTACATCAGGCTGACGGTCAACAGCGGATTCGGCGTGCTCTCGCAGTACGGGCTCAGCGAGGTCCGGTTCATGTACATTCCGGCGTTTGCTCGCGAGCCGGAGCCGGCGGACGGGGCGGCAGGAATGGACGTCGAGGGAACGCTGAGCTGGCGGCCGGGACGCGAGGCGGTCTCGCACAACGTCTATCTGGGCACCGATCCGGCGAATCTGGTCCTGGCCGGGACGGTTGACGCGGCGAGCTTCCAGCCGGATGACCTCGTCTTCGGCAACGTCTATTACTGGCGAGTCGACGAGGTCAACGAGACCGCCAGCCCTGCGACGTGGGAAGGCGACCTGTGGAGCTTCACGACCGCTGAGTATGCGACGATCGACGACATCGAAGCCTACACCGATGACATCGACGCCGGCCAGGCCGTCTTCCAGAACTGGATCGACGGCTGGACCAACAACACCGGATCGACCACCGGCTACACGGATGCCCCGTTTGCCGAGAAGGCGACCGTTCACGGCGGGCGGCAGTCGATGCCCGTAAGCTACGACAACACTTCAGCCCCGTTCTATTCCGAGATTTCGCGGACGTGGGACGGTCCGCAGGACTGGACCGGCCACGGCGCCAACACGCTGGTGCTGTATTTCTACGGCGCCGAGGACAACGCCGCCGAGACGCTGTACGTGGCGGTCGAGGACAGCGCCGGTCAGGTCGCGGTCGTTGCGCATCCTGATCCCGAGGCGCTGAGGGTCGCCGCCTGGCAGTCCTGGACGATCTCCTATAGCGAGCTGGCCGGCGTGAACATGACTCGCATCGAGACGATGTACATCGGCGTCGGCAACCGCGCCACCCCAACCGCCGGCGGCAGCGGCCTGCTGCTTATCGACGACATCGGCTACGGCGCGCCCTTGGCCGAGTGATCGCGAAGGAAACGGATCGGCAGGAGCGAGGCATGCCTCGCCCCTGCCGCCGCAAAGGAATCTGGTGTGATGCGCCGGTGGCGTGGGACACAAATCTGGAAAGGTTTTGCTGGCCAGGACGGCGACCCTGTGGTATAGTCTGCTCCGGCAGAGCCAAGACGCTCTCCGACTCGGAAACGAAGGTATCTTTTACCGGCCGGGTCCCATGCAAGCCGAGCCCGTGAACCTGGTCAGGCGGGGAACCGAGCAGCCATAAGCGGCAGCTTGGTTGTGTGTGGGTAAACCCGGCCGATCTTTTTTTGATTTATGACTTACGATTTTCGATTGACTATTTCGTCAAAGAGAGAATCTGGTGGATCGTGATGAGCTGAAAGCAAGAACAAAGGACTTCGCACACCGATGCGTGAAGTTGGCCATAGCACTTCCCGAGACGCCACTTGGGCGACATGCTCGTTCGCAACTGATTCGCTGTTCAACAAGTGTGGCGGCCAACTATCGAGCGGCTTGTGTCGCTCAATCGAGAGCTGCCTTCGTTTCTAAGCTGAGCATTGTGTTGGAAGAAGCCGACGAATCGTGCTTCTGGATGGAGTTCGTCAAGGATGAAACCCTGATTGCAGAGAAGATGATTGCCCCGCTGCTTTGCGAGGGTGAAGAGTTGACGTCAATCTTCGTGGCGGCACGGCGTACGACAAGAAACAATAGTAAATAGTAGATCGTAGATAGAACATCCTCATGGCTTACACCGTTCTGGCAAGGAAGTACCGGTCGCAGACGTTCGACGATGTGGTCGGGCAGGACCCGATCTCCAAGACGCTGAAGAACGCAATCGAGACGGGGCGCGTCGCCCATGCGTACCTTTTCTCCGGCACGCGCGGCGTCGGCAAGACCACGATGGCCCGCATTCTGGCCAAGGCTCTCAACTGCCTGAAATCCGACGGGCCGACGACGACCCCCTGCTGCAAGTGTGACAGTTGCGTCGCCATCAACAGCGGCGAGGACATCGACGTCATCGAGATCGACGGCGCCTCGAACAACCGTGTGGATGAGATTCGCGAGCTCCGAGAGAACGCCATCTACCGGCCCGCCCGGGCCCGCTACAAGATCTACATCATCGACGAAGTGCACATGCTGACGACGCAGGCGTTCAACGCGCTGCTCAAGACGCTGGAAGAGCCGCCGGAGCATGTGAAATTCATCTTCGCCACGACCGAGCCCAATAAGGTCATCGCGACGATCCAGTCGCGTTGCCAGCGGTTCGACTTCAGCAATATCAACGCGAGGCAGATCGCCGACCAGCTCAAGAGCATTCTCAAGAGAGAAAAGATCAAGTATCAGGATGACCTCGTGCTGGCTCTGGCGAAGATGGCCAACGGGTCGATGCGTGACGGCCTGAGTCTGTTGGATCGTCTCCTCAGCACGGGGATTCAACCTCTGTCGGTGGACCTGCTGGAGGACTTCCTCGGCCGGCCCAACGCGGAGAAGGTCCAGACGCTTGTGGCCAGGATCGGCGACGGCGATGCGGCCGGCACGCTCGCAGCCACAGAGGACCTGATCAACACGGGTCTGGGCGAAGCGCAGATCGTCGACGCTTTGACGGAGCAGATGCGCGATCTGCTGGTGATCGCCTCGGCCGGGGTCGATACCGACCTGCTGATCATGACGGCCGACCAGAAAGAGAAAGCCGCTGAGTTGGCGAAGAAATTCGACGCGGCGGCGCTGATCTACAACATCACCGCGCTCGAGAAGCTCCGCTGGGCCGTCAAGAACAGCGACACGCCGAGGGCTTTGCTCGACGCCTCTCTGCTGCGATTCGCGCTGAGCGAGCACTTCATCAACGTCGATGAACTGCTGGCGCGTTCATCGGGCGGCGCCGGCGCACCGGTCAAAAAAAAACTCCCGGTAGAGCCTGAGCCCGCCCCTGCCATCCTGTCCATCCCGTCCAGGTCGGCCGAGCCCCGCACAACCGTTGTGCCCGTTGCCCATGCAGAGGCGCCTGTCGAGAACCTGGTCGAGTCGTGGCCCGAGGCTCTCGGCAAGATCGCCAAGCGGCTCGGTCCGGCCACGACCGGCCTGCTGACCGGATCGAACCTCAAAAGCATCACCGGTGATACGCTGACAATCGAGTTTCCACCGACGGGCAAGACGCAGAAGCAGATGTGCGAGAGCAACGGACGAGGCGACCAGATCGCGGAAGCCTTGGGGGAGTACCTGGGCCGAGCCGTTCGCGTCAAATTCATGGTGGCACCATCTCCTGTGTCCGACGAAGAACCCGAACGCAAGCCTATCGCGGAACGACAGCGTCAGATCCTCAGCGATCCGGGCGTCAAGACCGTCCTCATGGAGCTGGGCGCCACCGTCACCGGAATCGAAGAGGAATAGCTCCGCCACCAGTGGGGGGAACCATCCCCAAGTCCTGCGGACTTGAGGCTGCCACCCCGTCTGTTGGAAAAGCAGGTGCTCGAACTTTCCGCGCAGACGTGCTATGCTACCCTGAGCCGGCAGGTGCCGTGCGCTGGCTTCGCGCAGAGGATGACGCCGTATAGACAGATTCACAAAGGAGATCCGATGAACACGCCGCATGCTGTCTCTCGCCGGACTTTCGTCAAGCGGTCCCTCGCTACGGCAGCGGGCCTGGGTCTGTGGGGCACGAACCGCTCCTGGGCCGGGGCCAACAACCGGGTCCGCATCGCCGTCGTGGGCATACGAGGCCACGGCTTCGGCAGTCACATCAGAAACTACCCTCTCCTGCCCGACGTCGAAGTGACCGCCCTCTGTGACGTGGACGAGAATCTCTTTCCCGAGCGGCTCAAGTGGTTCGAACAGAACGACAGGCCCATCCCCAAGACCTACGTCGATATCCGCAAGCTGCTCGAAGACACGAGCATCGACGCGATCAGCGTCGCCACGCCCAACCACTGGCACGCGCTGGCGGGCGTGTGGGCCTGCCAGGCGGGCAAACACGCCCACATCGAGAAGCCGTTCTGCCACAACATCTTCGAAGGGCAGAAGCTGATCGAGGCAGCGAGGAAGTACCACCGCGTAGTGCATCACGGCACCGAGAGCCGCAGTTCGAAGGCATATCAGGAGGCGATGGCGTTTCTGCGAAACGGTGGTCTGGGCGAGGTCTACCTGGCCAAGGGCACCTGCTACAAATGGCGCGACACGATCGGACGCACCCCGGAAGAACCCGTGCCGGCCGGCGTCCACTACGACCTGTGGCTGGGTCCGGCCCCAAAGCGGCCGTTCACACGGAACCGCTTCCACTACAACTGGCACTGGCATTGGGACTACGGCAACGGCGACATCGGCAATCAAGGAGTGCACGAGATCGACATCGCCCGATGGGGACTCGATGTCACACTACCGACTCGCGTCACGGCGATGGGCGCCCACGTGATGTTCGACGACGATCAGGAGACGCCCAACGTGTTGATGGCCACGTACGAATTCGACAATCCGAACGGTCGCGGCGACAAGAAGAAGATCCTTCAGTTCGAGGTCCGCCACTGGATCACCAACTACGAGGGCGGCTTCAGCGAACCGCCGGACAACAACATCGGCAACATCTTCTATGGCTCCGAAGGCTACATGACGATGTACGGGGGACGCTGGCAGACCTTCCTGGGCAGGAAGCGCGAGCCCGGCCCCTCCGGCGTCGAACAAGGCAATACGGATCGCGCCCACTATCAGAGCTTTATCGACGCCATACGGGCCAACGACACATCCGGTCTGCCCGGCAAGGTCGAAGACGGCCACCATAGCTGCGCCCTGATCCATATGGCCAATACCTCCTACCGGCTGGGCCGCTCGCTGGACTTCGACCCCAAGCAACAGCGATATGTCAACGACGACGAAGCCAACCGGATGCTGACGCGAAACTACCGAAGCCCTTTCGTAGTCCCGGCGAGCGTTTAGCCAAACCCTGTCACTGGAGAACCGAGAGCGTCTATGAGCAGTGCATATACGGAAAGCCTGAATAAGCTGATCGAAGAATTCGGCCGGCTCCCCGGAGTCGGCCCCAAGACCGCCGAGCGGCTGGCGTTTCATATCCTCAAGGCCGATGCGCCCGAGGCGATGAAGCTGGCCGACGCCATACGGGACGTCAAAACCCGGATCAAGCGCTGCCAGGTTTGCTGGAACCTGTCCGAAGAGGACGTCTGCCAGATCTGCGCCGACCCGCAGCGGGACCAAGGCCTGATCTGCGTGGTGGAACAGCCCAAGGACGTCATCAGTCTCGAAAAGACCGGCACGTGCAAATGGCTGTACCATGTCCTGGGCGGCCATATCGCGCCGCTCGATGGAGTCGAAGCGGACGACCTGACGATCAACCAGCTCGTCGAGCGAATCCGCGGCGGACAGGTGCGCGAAGTCGTCATGGCCACGAACCCCAATCTGGAAGGCGACGGCACATCGCTGTACATCAGCTCGCTGCTGCGTCCGCTCGGGGTGCGGATCACGCGGCTGGCCCGTGGTCTGCCGACCGGATCGACGATCGAATACGCCAGCGGCAGGATCTTGACCGACGCCATCCTCGGACGGCAGGAACTGGAATAGGAACCGGCACCAACGCAGTGTCTGATGGAGAAAGGAGGCACGAGAATCATGGCGACTCAGGGACGCGTGAAAGTCGGGATCATCGGCTCGCAGTTCGAGGCGGACATTCACGCCGCGTCGTTTCAGATCATGCCGGATGAGGCGGAGGTTGTAGCCGTCGCATCGCCGACGCCCGGACATGCCAAGGCCCTGGCGGAACGATATAAGATTCCGCGCGTTTTCACCGACTACAGGCAGATGCTCGAAGAGCGCGACATCGAGATGGTGACGATCACCGCTCCCAATGCGCTGCACTGCCAGATGACCGTCGACATCGCCAACGCCGGAAAGCATGTGGTCTGCGAAAAACCTCTGTGCATGACGCTCGAAGAAGCGGACCTCATGATCGACACGTGCCGGCGCAAAGGCGTCCTCCTGATGTACGCGGAGGAACTCTACTTCACGCCGAAGTACGTCAAGGCCAAAGAGATGGCCGACCAGGGGGCGTTCGGCAAGGTCTATCTCGTCAAGCAGAGCGAAAAACACTTCGGGCCGCACGCAGAGTGGTTCTGGGATGTGTCCCGATCAGGGGGAGGGGTCTTCATGGACATGGGCTGTCACGGCATCGCCTTCTGCTGGTGGTTTCTCGGCCGGCCCAAGATCAAGAACGTCTACTGCCAGATGGGCACCTACGTCCACAGCGACAAGACCGAAGGCGAGGACAACTCCGTCTGCATCATCGAGTTCGCCAATGATGCGGTGGGGCTGATCGAGGACAGTTGGGCTCGTCGCGGCGGCATGGAAGACCGGATCGAGGTCTACGGCGAGGGCGGCGTGACGCACGCGGACCTGCACATGGGCAACGCCCTGCCGACGTACAGCGAGTACGGCTACGGCTATGCCGTGGAGAAGGCGCCGACAACCAAAGGCTGGACGTGGCCGGTTTTCGAGGAACTGTGGAACTACGGCTTCCCGCAGGAGATGCACCACTTCGCGCGGTGTGTCCGAGGCAAGGAGACACCTCAGGCGACCGGCGAAGACGGCCGGGTAGTGCAGGAGGCACTTTGCGCGGGCTATCAATCAGCCGGAACCGGCAAGAAGACCGCCCTTCCGTTCCGGCCGCAAGGCGTCAAGAGGCCCATCGACTTGTGGCGGAATCCAGAGACGTAATCCACCTGTTTCGCGGTGATTCGCATGGGAAGAATCGAACTGCATTTCCTGTCTAACAGCAACATCCAGGCCATTCATGAGGCCAGTGTTGTCATTCTTCGCGATACCGGTGTAAAGGTCCATCATGAGACGGCTCTGCGGTTGTTGCGCGAAGCGGGCGCACGTGTCGATGACACCGGCAAGATGGCACATCTGCCCGAGGAGCTCGTCATGGATTGCGTTACGCAGACGGGCAAGCAATACGTGCTCCATGGGCGCGATCCGCAGCGCGCCGCGCGGTTTGGCCATGGCGACAGCGTGTGGATGTCCAGCCCCGGCCAGTATACCTGGATCGATTCGCGGAGCGGCCGGCGTCGTGGCGCTGCGCTCGGAGACGTTCGCGACGCCGTTCGGTTGGGCGATGCCCTGGACCACATCCATATCGTGGGCGCGATGGGCCAGCCCGAAGAAATCCCCGAGACCTGGCGCGACGTCTTCCTGACGGGCGAACTGGTCAAGGGAACGACCAAACCCACGCGCTGCTGGGTGCGTAACGGCCGCACGGCGCGTGCCATTCTGGAGATATACCGAACAATCGCGGGCGGCGAGCAGGCCCTGCGCGACAAGCCCATGGCCGAGGCGTTCCTCGAACCGATCAGCCCGCTCCAGTTGCCCGAGCATGGGCTCGAGATCGTCAAGGTGTTTGCGCAGGCCGGTCAGCCTGTGAGCATCGGCCCGATGGCTATGACTTCGGCGACTGCGCCCGGTACGCTCGCGGGCACGCTGGCGCAGGAGAACGCCGAAATCCTCGCCGGACTGGTGGTGACGCAGCTTTTCGCGCGGGGAACGCCTGTCATGTACGGCGGCATCCCGCACATCATGGACCCGCGGACGAGCATCTGCTCGTTCGGCTCGCCCGAGCAGGGATTGATGGCCGTAGCCATGGTGCAGATGGCCCGGTTCTACGGCCTTCCGGCATACGTCAACGTGGGCCTGACGGACGCCAAAACGCTCGACGCACAGGCGGGAATCGAAAAAGCATCGAGCATGCTGCTGGGGGTTCTGGCCGGCGCCGACACGTTCGGGCATTGCGGCATTTGCGGCACGGACCATGGGGCGAGCCTCGAATGGCTCTACGCCGACAACGAGCTGGCCGCCTATGTCCGGCGCATTGCACGCGGCTTCGAGACCGACGCCGAAACGCTGGCAACCGAGGTCGTTCACCGCGTGGGACCCTGCGGCAACTTTCTGGCGGAGGAACACACGGTCCGGCACTTCCGCGACGAGCTCTGGTTACCCGGTCCGGCCTGGACGCGGCAGAGCTGGGACGGCTGGGAGACCGACGGATCCACATCCATGGCCCAACGCGCATCGGAACGTGTCCGTACGATCCTGGCGGCGCATGAAGTCGAACCTCTGGATGGCAGACTCGCCGCCGAGATCGACCGGATCGTTCAGTGCGCGCAGCGGGAACCCGATTGAGTCTCTCAAGCGAGAGCGGATGCACAGATATCGAAACAAGACCGTATTGGGGAGTGCGAAGATGGACGATCACAACGGCAAATCGAAGAAGGGCATTTCGCGCCGACGATTCATGAGTCATGCAGCCGCTGTGGCGGCATTCACCGTGGTGCCTCGGCACGTGCTGGGCGGACCACGCCGCATCGCACCCAGCGAGAAGCTCAATATCGCCGGCATCGGGGTCGGCGGACGCGGCGGCGACGACCTGCAAGGTGTCGAAAGCGAGAACATCGTTGCCCTGTGCGACGTGGACTGGCAGAGCGCGGCGGGAGCATTTCGACGCTATCCCAACGCAAGGAAGTACCGTGACTTTCGCGAGATGCTCGACAAGGAGGGCGACGGGATCGACGCGGTGGTGGTGGCCACGCCCGATCACGTTCACGCGGTCGCGTCGATGGCCGCGATCAAAAAGGGCAAGCACGTCTACTGCGAGAAACCTTTGACGCGGACGATCCACGAGGCACGTGCACTGACGCTGGCGGCGCGCGAGGCAAAAGTGGCCACGCAGATGGGCAATCAGGGTATGGCCTTCGAGGGCAACCGGCTAATCAAGGAGTGGATTTGGGATGGCGCCATCGGAGATGTCCGCGAGGTTCACGTCTGGTCCGACCGGCCGACGCACCAGGGCAAGCTGCCTTTGTGGTGGGCTCAGGGCATCGAACGCCCGACCGACACGCCCGCCGTGCCGGATCACCTGGACTGGGACTTGTGGCTGGGCCCGGCGCCGTATCGCCCCTACCATCCGGCGTACGTCCCCTTCCGCTGGCGGGGCTGGTGGGATTTCGGCTCCGGCGGGCTGGGCGACATGGGCATCCACAACCTGGCGCCGGTCTTCAGCGCGTTGAAGCTCGGCGCACCGACCAGCGTCCACGCCAGCTCAACGGCCGTCTACGAAGAGACGTTGCCCCTGGCTTCGACGGTCCACTACGAGTTCCCGGCGCGGGGCGATATGCCGCCGGTGACGGTCCACTGGTATGACGGCGGACTGATCGCGGCCCGTCCGCCGGAGTTGGAGGACGGTCGCGAGCTGCCGCGCGAAGACGGGCTGGTCTTCGTCGGCGACAGGGGCACGATGCTCGTGACCGGCTGGGGAGGCAACAGCCCGCGTCTGATCCCCGAGACGAAAATGAAAGCCTACAAACAGCCGCTCAAGAGGCTGCCCCGCTCGATCGGCCACTATGAGGAATGGATCAAGGCATGCAAAGAAGGAACACCGACTGAATCGAGTTTCGATTTCGCCGGCCCCATGACCGAGGCGGTGCTGCTGGGCACCGTCTGTGTCCGCGCAGGTGGGCTCAAGCTCCTGTGGGACAGCGCGTCGATGAAGGTCACGAACCTGCCCGAGGCGAACCAGTACGTGCGCTGCACGTACCGCGAATCCTGGACGCTGTGAGAAAGCGCTTCCGCCGACGCGCCGGCAAATCCGGCCGGCGACTTGACGAAACGTGCGATCCGGCTATCATGGATGCAATGCAGGAACCTGAAGATCGATGCTTGGAGTGCGCAAAGGTGTTTAGATGAAGCTGGAGATGACAGGACAGATGCGGATGGAGCAGCGGATGAAGCTCGCTCCGCACATGATCCAGTCGATGGAGATTCTTCAGCTTCCGATCCAGGCGCTGGCCGAACGCATCGAACAGGAGCTCAACAGCAATCCCGTGCTCGAACTGGACGAGCCGTCCGAGCCCGAGGAGGGCGAGGTCGTGTCCGAGCCGTCCGCGGACGACATGCCGGCCGAAAAGGCCCTTGTCGTCGACCCCGACAGCCCCAAGGCCGAGGACTTTGAACGACTGGAGAGCCTTGGGGACGAATTCAAGGAATTCATCGACCAGTCGGGGCCTTACCGCAGCCGGGCGGATGCCGATGAGAGAGACCGCAAGCTCGAAGCGATCAAGAATGCGGCTGCGCCCCCACAGTCGCTGCATGACTACCTCAACGACCAATGGCGCCTCGTAGACGCCGACGAGCCGGTGAAGAAGGCCGGCCAGGCGATCATCGACTACATCGACGATCGGGGCTATCTCAGCATCCGCCTGGAGCAACTACACAACAAGGATCGCAGCGATTTCCAGCCCGACCATCTCAAGGAGGCCCTGCGTCTGGTGCAACAGCTCGACCCGCCGGGTGTGGGAGCGCGAGACTTGAGGGAGTGCCTCCTGATCCAGATCGCTCAGAATGGCGAGGACATGGGCTGCGAGTACCGCCTGGTGGCCGATCACATGGACGACCTGCTCGAAAACCGTCTGCCGGACATCGCGCGCAAGATGGGCCTGAGCATCGAGCAGGTCAACGAGGCCATCGAACGTCTGAGCAAGCTGGACACTTCGCCAGGCCTGCAGGTCGGACGCAACGAGAGCATCCCGATCACGCCGGATGTGATCGTCGAATCGCCCAACGGATCCGACGACTTCACCGTGCGTCTGGCCGAATCCGACCTGCGCGGCCTGAGGCTGAGCAACTACTACACGCGCATGGCCAAGGACACGCAGGTCAGCGACAAGACCCGCAAGTTTCTTCAGAACAACATCCGCTCGGCCCACTGGATCATCGAGGCGATCGAGCAACGCAAGAACACGCTTCTGAAGGTCGCACAGGCCATCGTCAGAAACCAACGGGATTTCTTCGAGAAAGGTCCGCTGCATCTGCGTCCGCTACCCATGTCCAAGGTCGCCGAAGAGGTGGGCGTGCACCTGGCCACCGTCTCGCGTGCGGTTTCGGGCAAGTACATGCAGTGCGCGTGGGGTGTCCTTCCCCTTCGCAAGTTCTTCAGCGGAGGCACGGAGGACGAGAACGGCCAGGCCCATAGTTGGGAGGCCATCCGCGTCAAACTCCAGCAGATCATCGACGAAGAGGACAAGACCAATCCGCTCAACGACGACCAGATCAAAGAGAAGCTGGCGGAAGCCGGCATCCCCAATCTGGCCCGGCGCACGGTCGCCAAATACCGCAAACTGCTGAACATCCCCACCGCGCGGTTCCGCAAGCGGTATTGAACGCTGTCGTCAAATGGCCCGTGCCGACGACCGCGGGACGGTCGCCTGCGACAAATACCATCCCCGCGTCTGTGGGCCGCCGCCGGTATAGCGTTTGTGCTTGACCCCACTGGGCAACTCTGTTAGTGTGCGTCGGCCGTTCGCAGGCGAGAGTCTTGCCATGTGGAGGCGTTGGAATGGTCGAGGGCCAGGAACACGGGCCGGACGACTCTGAAAATGGACTACCGATCGGAGAGCTTCTGCCGAGATGAAGGATTTCGCTCGTCTGTTTGGATACGTCTGGCCGCAATGGCCCAGCGTCGTGGCGGTTGTGGTCAGCGCCATGGTCATTGCCCTGCTGCTTTCGGTCAGTTTCATGGCAATCATTCCCCTTCTGACGGTCATGATCGGCAACGAAGGCCTGCACGGATGGGCAGACCGCAAGACCTGCGAAACCGCGTATGGACTCGTGTCTGAGGCCACGGAACCGGGCGAAGGGACCGAGCCCGCCCTCCAGAACCACCTGCGGGTGATCCGCGTCAGGGAGGGTGGACTGGCCGAGAAAGCAGGCATCCGCAAAGACGATCACATTGCGAACGTCGGTCCGTCCGTCCCCCCTGTCTCCGAGGTGGAAACCTCGTACGCGCGGATGCTCGAAGAACTGGCTAAGGCAACGGATCAGACGTTGCGCGTGACGTTGCTGCGCCGAGAAAGCACCGACTGGACCCGCCTCGATGTCGAATTGGACACGCCTCGGAACCTGGCGGCGGTGGATGCTCAGAAATGGAACGCATTTCGATATATCAAGTGGCGTGTGCATTTGGTGGGCCTGGCCGCCGCCCGATGGGCGATCGGCTTTCTGCCTCGCGGACACGCGGCCGAGGACCAGGTCCGCGCCGTCGCCGCGATCATGGCCGTGATGCTCTTGATCACGATCATCCGCTGCGTCGCCAAGTACTATCAGGACTATATCGGCCAGAAGATCGTGCAGAGCGCCATCAACGAACTGAGGCAGGATGTCTTCGCCCGCCTGATGCACGTTCCGATCGGCATCTTCGCCACCGAGCGTCCCAGCGATACGATCAGCCGGATCATGCGGGACACGAACACCATGACCTCGGCCATCAAGGTCATGCTCGGCAAGGCGCTGCGGGAGCCGATCAACGCGTTGTTCATGCTCGTGTTTGCCATAGCCCTGAACTGGAAACTGTCGCTGGTGTTCCTCACGGCAGCCCCGTTAGTGCTCGTGCTGCTCGGATCGTTCGGACGCAAGATGAAGAAGGCGTCACGTCGCTCGCTGGTCGCCGGCGCCGAGATGCTCTCCAAGCTTCAGGAAGCGGTAACCGGCCTGCGCGTGGTAAAGGTCTACAACCAGCAGCAGTACGAACAGAAACAATTCGGCAAAATCAACGATCGCCTGCTCAAGCAACTGCTGGCGATGTCGAAGGTGGACGCCGCCACCCATCCGGTGCTGGAGGTGCTCGGAATGCTGGCGGGGGCGGGCGCCATCATCGTCGGGATGGCCTGGTTCACGGGCGGCAGCCTGGACGGCACCGAGTTCATCGCGCTGCTGGCATTGCTGGGCGGGGCCGCGGAGGCGGTGCGGAAGACCAGCGACATCTGGAACAAGATTCAACAGGCCAACGCCGCGGCCGAACGCGTCTTTGCCGTGCTGGACCATCCGACCGAACCGGAGAAGCCCAACGCCGTGGTCCTCCCGTCGGGTCGGGGCAACGTCGAGTTTCGCGACGTCGTATTCACATATCCTGGAGCAGACCGAACTACACTCAAGGGCGTCAATCTGACGGTGACAGCCGGCCATAACGTGGCCGTCGTCGGGCCCAATGGATCGGGCAAGACCACGCTGGCCAACCTGCTGCCTCGCTTCTACGATCCGGATTCCGGCCATATCCTCATCGGCGGCTACGACATCGCCGAAGTTACGTTGGATAGCCTCCGCAGCCAGATCGGCATGGTGACCCAGGAGGTTATCACCTTCAACGACACGATCACCGCCAATATCGGCTACGGGCGTCAGGGCGCCACACAGGGGGAAATCGTCGAGGCCGCCAGGCGGGCGTTCGCTCACGAGTTCATCAGCCAGTTGCCGCTGGGCTACGATACCGTCATCGGCGAGCACGGCGTTGGACTCAGCGGCGGACAGCTCCAGCGGATCGTGATCGCCCGGGCCATCCTGAAGAACCCCGCGATCCTGATCTTCGACGAGGCGACCAGCCAGGTGGACGCCGACAGCGAGGCCAAGATCCACAAGGCCATCACGGAGATCATGCAGGGCCGGACCACGTTCATCATCGCGCACCGCTTCAGTACGGTGGTCGCCGCGGATGTCATCGTCGTGATGGATGGGGGACGGATCGTCGCTCAAGGCAAACATGAGCAGCTCATGCAGACCTGCTCGATCTACCAGGGCCTGTACGAGACGCAGTTGATCAAGGCGTGAGGCTTTATCATGAGCGCGATGTCACGAATCGACAGAGAGAAGAAAGCGCACGAGCTTTTCACGCGCTTCGACGGCAACCCGATCCTCAAGGCCGAAGACTGGCCTTACGCCGCCAACGCGGTCTTCAACCCCGGCGCCGCCCGGCTGGACGGCCAGACGCTGCTGCTGGTCCGCGTCGAAGACATGCGAGGGTTTTCTCATCTGACGGTCGCTCGCAGCCCCAACGGCCTGACCGACTGGACCGTGGACCCCGAGCCGACGCTGACCGCCGACCCAACCACCCACGAGGAACGGTGGGGCCTGGAAGACCCGCGCATCGTCTGGCTCCAGGAGCAGAAGCAGTTCGCGGTCACGTACGTGTCTTTCAGCGAGGGCGGACCGATCGTCTCGCTGGCCATCACCAAGAACTTCCGCACGTTTGCCCGTCTGGGCGGCCTGCTGCCTCCGGAAGACAAGGACGCGTGCCTGTTTCCTCGTCGGTTTGACGGGCGGTTCGCGCTGATTCACCGGCCGATCGTGCGGGGCGAAGCGCACATCTGGATCAGCTTCTCGCCGGACCTGAAGCACTGGGGCGATCACCAACTCCTGATTCCGACCCGCGCGGCCTATTGGGACTGTCACCGGGTCGGGCTGGCCTGCCAGCCGATCGAGACACCGGAAGGCTGGCTGATCTTCTACCACGGCGTACGCAGCACCACTGCCGGGCAGATCTATCGTACCGGCTTGGCCCTGCTGGACCTGCAACGGCCCTGGATACTCCTGCGCCGAAGCGACGAGTGGATTCTGGGCCCGCACGCCCACTACGAGCGCGTCGGCGACGTCGGCGACGTTGTGTTCCCCACGGGCGCCACGGTCGACAAGAACACCGATGAGCTGCGCCTGTACTATGGGGCCGCCGACTGCACCGTGGCCGTCGCGACCGCCAGGATGACCGACGTGCTCGACTACATCATGGCCAGTCCCGAAGTCGATCACTGACCGCCTGCCAACGGCGGATGGGGGAGAACAAGACAGACACCATCTGTGCTTCGACTGTGCGCACTTGGACCTGCACAGAGGCCAAAGAAAGGTGTGTGAAAACATCCTGGTGTGTGTGTGTGGCAGCCTCAAAGCCTGTCCTGAGCAAAGTCGAATGGAGCGGAGCCTTGGGGATGGCGGACTTGACTGCCGAAGCGACGGCAGAAGGTCGCCCATGCACGGAACCATCCCCAAGCTCTTCGAGCTTGAGGCTGCCACACGCAACTCTCTATGCCTGAATCGGGCTTGCCGTAAAAGCTGGACAGACATGCCGAAGAATTTTCCTGGCGTTTTGTGGTTGACGGCAATCGGCAGGCTCGCTAATCTCGGATCCCGTTGTTGGTGTGTCCCGAAGGTTGGGACACCGAAAAGAGGGAATCCGGTGCGAATCCGGAACTGTCGCGCAGCGGTAAGTGGGAACGACCGCCATCATTGAGCACTGCCCGAACGGGTGGGAAGCGATGGCCGGTAGGAACGCAGAGCCTGGCTCTGACACGCCCGCAAGTCCGAAGACCTGCCAACAACCCACACGGTTGGTGTGGACGACGGCAATGTCGCTTTCGCGTTGAAAGGCAATTGCTCGTGCGACCGCCGGCGGGGAAAGGTCTTCTCCTCTCGGCGTCCGACGGCACGTATCCTGCCTTGTCTTCCGCGGCCAATTGCCTCAATCGGGTACTCGGTGCGCGTGCACCCGCCGATCCGTAATCACTGGTCCAATGAAAAAGGACGCGCCAGTCCATCATCTCAGCAAGGAGTGCTGTCATGCCCAACCTCACCGACACGAGTGATACCACGACCCAGAAACAGACCACCCTCTCAGGCGGTTTCACCACCGTCCGGAAACGAGACGGCAGACAAGCTCCCTTCGACGCATCGAAGATCCAGGCCGCCATCGCGAAGGCGGGCGCCGCCACCGGGCAGTTCGGACCGGAAACCGCCTGTCCACTGACCCTGCGCGTCCTCAGCCTGGCACAAATGACGCTGACTAACACACCCAGTGTCGAACAATTGCAGGACCTGGTCGAAGATGTCCTTCTGACAAGCCCCTTCAAGAAGACTGCCAAGGCCTACATCCTCTATCGCGAACAGCACGCGAGAATCCGCGAACTGACGCAGAAGGCCGACGTCGATCTGATCGACAACTACCTCGACCGACTGGACTGGCAGGTCCAGGAGAACAGCAACATGTCCTACTCACTGCAAGGGCTGAACAACTACATCTCCAGCGAAATCAGCAAGACGTACTGGCTCAACAAGATCTATCCACAGAACATCCGCGAGGCCCATATCTCGGGCGACTTCCACATCCATGATCTGGGCATGCTCAGCGTCTACTGCGTCGGCTGGGACCTCCACGACCTGCTGCGCTGCGGCTTCCAGGGCGTCGCGGGCAAGACCGAGAGCAGTCCCGCCCGGCATTTCCGCACCGCCCTGGGGCAGATCGTCAACTTCTTCTACACGTTGCAGGGCGAGGCCGCCGGCGCCCAGGCGTTCTCGAATGTGGACACGCTGCTGGCCCCGTTCATCCGGTACGACGGCCTGGACGAGCGCGAAGTGCGGCAGGCCCTCCAGGAATTCGTCTTCAACGTCAACATCCCCACGCGCGTGGGCTTCCAGACGCCGTTCACCAACATTACGCTCGACCTGAAAGCCCCTGCGACACTCGCCGACCAGCCCGTGGTGATCGGTGGACAACTGATGGACCGCGCCTACCGCGAATTCGAGCCTGAGATGCGAACGTTCAACCGGGCCTTTCTCGACGTGATGGCCGAGGGCGACGCCAGGAACCGGGTCTTCACGTTTCCGATCCCCACTTATAACATTACCGCGGATTTTGACTGGGACGCGCCAGAGTTGGAGACTCTCTGGCAGGTCACAGCCAAATACGGTATCCCCAACTTTGCGAACTTCATCAACAGCGACATGTCACCGGCCGACGCCCGATCGATGTGTTGTCGCCTGCGTCTGGACCTGCGTCACCTCGAGAAACGCGGGGGCGGCCTTTTCGGGGCCAATCCCCTGACCGGCTCGATCGGCGTCGTCACGATCAACATGCCCCGGCTGGGTCACATCAGCGCCGACGAGAGCGAATTCGTCACGCGGCTCGATCGGCTCATGGACCTGGCCCGCAGCAGCCTGGAGATCAAGCGCAAGCTGCTCGAACGACTCACCGACAGGAACCTCTACCCCTACACGCGATTCTACCTCCGGAGCGTCAAGGAACACTATGGCCAGTACTGGCACAATCACTTCTCCACGATCGGGCTGGTCGGGATGAACGAGGCCAGCCGGAACCTGTTGGGAAAGGACATCGGAACCGCCGAGGGCAGGGGCTTCGCCGCCCGAATCCTGGACCACATGCGTGCCCGGCTGCTGACGTTCCAGGAACAGACCGGCAATCTGTACAACCTCGAAGCCACACCCGCTGAGGGGACCAGCTATCGTCTGGCTCGGCTGGACCGACAGAAGTACCCCAATATCACCAGCGCCAACACATCGCCACAGGCCAGCCGGAGCGAGCCGTTCTACACCAACTCGACCCAACTGCCCGTCAACTACACCAACGACATCTGGGAGGTGCTCGAACTCCAGGACGACCTTCAGGCCAGGTACACCGGGGGCACCGGACTGCACATCAATCTCGGCGAGGCGGTCGCCAATCCCAATGCCGTCAAGCGGTTCGTCCGCAAGGTCTGCACGAACTACCGGCTGCCCTATTTCACCATCTCGCCGGTGTTCAGCATCTGCGCCGAGCACGGCTATTTGCGCGGCCAAGTCCAACAATGTCCGCACTGTGGCCGCAAAACGGAGGTATATGCTCGCGTGGTCGGCTACCTGCGTCCTGTGGATCAGTGGAACGAAGGCAAACAGGCAGAATTCGAACAGCGACGCTACTTCCAGATCAAGGCGACCTCATGAGAATCGGCGGTTTTCAGGCGTTGACATTGAGCGACTATCCAGGCCATCTTGCTGCAATCGTCTTTACGCAGGGCTGCAACTTCCGTTGCCCGTTCTGTCACAACGGGCCGCTGCTGCCGCTCGACCGCCCGACAGCCGAGCTCGTCGACGAAGGACTTGTGGTCGACGCCCTGCAGAGCCGCGCCGCTTTTCTCGACGGCGTCGTCATCACCGGCGGCGAGCCTACACTGCAGGAGGACCTCAGGACTTTCATCGAGCAGATCAGGGCTATGAAACTGAAGGTCAAGCTCGATACGAACGGCAGTCGCCCGGACGTCCTGGCGGACCTGCTGGCCGGGCGTCTCCTCGATTGCGTGGCGATGGACATCAAGGCCCCGTTTGCCAGGTATCCGCAACTGACCGGGGTCGATGCGCCCGTCGAGGCCATCCGCGACAGCATCGCGCGGCTCGCGGCCGGCGGGACGCCATGCGAGTTTCGCACAACGTTCGTCCCTCCCCTGCTTTCGAAGCACGACCTCGACGAGATCCGTTCGTACCTGCCCGATGGCGCCCGGCACACCGTGCAAGCGTTTCTGGCAGACAACGCGCTCGACGCTTCGCTCCGTTCCGCAACGGGAATGGCGCCCGAGCCTCCCGAGGATACTCCTCATCACCTGGACTGGTACTCAGGAGAATAGAACATGACGATTAGCGCCAACCTCGGCTTTCCACGTATTGGCACAGACAGGGAACTCAAGAAGGTTCTGGAAGCCTACTGGGCCGGCCGCACCGATCTGGCGTCCCTCGTGGAAAAAGGCCGGCGACTGCGAGCAACCCACTGGACGCTTCAAAGGGAACTGGGCATCGACCACATCCCCTCGAATGACTTCTCGCTGTACGATCACGTGCTCGACACCACGTGCATGCTCGGGGCGGTCCCCTTGCGGTTCGGCCTCAAGGACGCCACCATTGATATGGACACGTATTTCGCCATGGCCCGAGGCACCGACAACGCCCACGCGATGGAGATGACCAAGTGGTTCGACACGAACTACCACTACATCGTCCCGGAGTTCGAGGATGGTCTGGAATTCCGGCTCGCATCATCGAAGATCATCGATGAGTTTCTCGAAGCCAAGGGCCAGGGCATCCTCACACGGTCGGTGATGTTGGGCCCGGTTTCGTATCTGCTCCTGGGCAAGTCCAAGAGCCCCGGTCTGGAACCGCTCGACCTGCTCGATCAGGCGCTGTCAGTGTATATCGAAGCGATCGGGCGGCTCGAATCGGCGGGCGCCCGGTGGATCCAGGTCGATGAGCCCGTACTGGTCCTCGATCTCGATGAGCGAGTCCCGGCCGCTTTCGAAAGCGTCTACAAACGCTTCGCCCAAGCCAGAAAGAGACTGAAGCTGTGTCTGACCACCTACTTCGGCAGCCTGGGCGACAACGTCGACTGGGCCATGAGATTGCCCTTCGACGCGATCCATCTCGACGTGGTCCGGGCCCCGGAACAACTGGAGAAGGCCTTGGCGCTGCTTCCCCCAGACGCCGCACTATCGCTGGGTGTCGTCAACGGACGCAACATCTGGAAGACAGATCTGGCCGCAACGCTCGATCTCGTCGACAAGGCCGCAACGACCATCGGGACTGAGCGACTGATTCTGGCCCCGTCCTGCTCGTTGCTGCACAGCCCCGTGGACGTGGAAAGCGAAGGAACGATGGACCCCGTCGTCCAGGAGCGTCTTGCCTTCGCCAAACAGAAGTTGCAGGAGGTAGCGGTACTGACGAAGGCGGCCAATGAAGGACGAGAGGCCGTCGGCGATGTCCTGCAAGCCAATCGAGCTGTCTTCGACAAGGGGCAGGCGTCCGGCCGCGTACGCAACGCCGCCGTACGAAAGCGGTTGGGTTCACTCTCAGAGAAGATGTTCCACCGCCGCAAGCCCTTCGGTCAGAGAAAGAGTCTCCAACAAGCCGAACTGGCGCTGCCCTTGCTGCCTACCACGACGATCGGCTCCTTCCCGCAAACGGCGGAGATTCGAAAAACCCGCGCCGACTTCCGTAAGGGACGCCTGACCGACGCTGAGTACACGCAAGCCATGCGACGCGAAATCGAAACCGTGGTTCGTTTCCAGGAAGACGTCGGCCTGGACGTGCTCGTTCACGGGGAGCCCGAACGCAACGACATGGTGGAGTACTTCGGTGAGCTGCTCGAGGGCTTTGCCTTCACGGAAAACGGCTGGGTACAGAGCTATGGCTCGCGTTGCGTCAAGCCGCCGATCATCTATGGCGATGTCTACCGGCCGCTTCCCATGACGGTGGAGTGGATCACCTACACACAGTCGCTGACGGACAAGCCGGTCAAGGGGATGCTCACCGGGCCGATCACCATCCTGCAATGGTCTTTCGTCCGCGAGGATCAGCCGCGTCGCGACACGGCTTACCAGATCGCCCTGAGCATTCGCGACGAGGTGCGCGATCTGGAGGCGGCCGGCATTCGGATCGTTCAGATCGATGAACCTGCCATTCGCGAGGGACTGCCTCTGCGACAGTCCGAGCGGCCGGAGTACCTGGACTGGGCCGTCAAGGCCTTCCGCCTGGCCACCTGCGGCGTGGACGACCGCACGCAGATCCACACGCACATGTGCTACAGCGATTTCAACGAGATCATCGAGGCCATCGCCGGTCTCGACGCCGACGTCATCTCGATCGAGGCCTCCCGCTCAGACGTCGAGCTGCTCAACGCCTTCGTGGACTATAAATACCCTAACGATATCGGCCCGGGCGTGTATGATATCCACAGCCCGAGAGTGCCCTCGACGGAAGAAATGGTGGACTTGATCCGGAAGATGGCCGAAGTGCTGCGCGTCGAGCAGTTGTGGGTCAATCCCGACTGCGGTCTCAAGACCCGGCAGTGGCCCGAGGTCGAAGCGTCGTTGAGGAACATGGTTCTCGCCGCCCGGAGGCTGCGAGAGGAACTGGCGTCGCCACGGCAATGAGAACAGGAGCAGACCTATGAGCATACGCCCGGACGTTTGGATCAGGAAGATGGCTGTCGAGCAACGCATGATCGAGCCGTTCGTCGAGCAGCAGGTGCGGCAGCGGGACGGGCGCGCCGTCGTTTCCTATGGCCTGTCCTCCTTCGGCTACGACATTCGCGTCTCGCGGCATTTCCGCATCTTCACCAACGTCTACGGCTCGGTGGTCGATCCGAAGGCGTTCGACGCCAGAGGGCTCGTCGAAATCGAGAGCGATGTCTGCCTGATCCCGCCCAACAGCTTCGCGCTGGCCCTGAGCGTGGAGACGTTCCGCATCCCGCAGAACGTCCTGACGCTCTGCGTGGGCAAGTCCACCTATGCCCGCTGCGGCATCATCGTCAACGTCACCCCCTTCGAGCCGGGCTGGGAAGGCCGGGCGGTGCTGGAGATCTCCAACACCACCCCCCTGCCGGCCAAGGTCTACGCGGACGAGGGGCTGGCCCAGGTCCTGTTCTTCGAATCCGAGATTCCCTGCGAAGTCTCCTACGGCGACCGGCACGGCAGATACCAACACCAGGACGGCATCGTCCTGCCCCAGGTATAGGATGCCCTGGTCCGGACGTGCGTGCCGTGACACCGCAATCGCCGCGGACGCCACACCGTTCCTACGGCACATCGCGTCCGGTCGAGGCGCACCAGATCTCGAACCACTGCTCGCGCGACAGGAGCAGGCCCAGAGCCTCCACGGCTTTCCGGATGCGAGATAGGCGTCCGGTGCCCAGCACCGGCACGAACTGAGCCGGATGCATGAGCACCCAGGCCAGCGCCACCTGGTCCATGGATGCCCCACCGGCTCGCCGGCCGATCCGGCCCAGGACGTCACGCAGCCGGTCCGCCTGCTCGGATTCTTCATGGAACAGCCGGCCGCCCCCCATCGGCGACCACGCCATCGGTCGAAGGTCCAGTCTCTGACAAAGGTCGAGACTCCCATCGGCGTGCGGATCGAGATGCATGACCGAGTACTCGATCTGATTCGTCACGAGAGGAACGTCGAGCTTCGAGGCCAGCATCTCGAACTGCGAAGGCAGGAAATTCGAGACCCCAAAGTGCAGCACCTTTCCGGAATCCTTCAGAGCCATGAAGGCGTCGTTGACCTCGCGCGGGTCCGTCAGAGGATTCGGGCGGTGAATGAGCAACAGGTCAAGGTAATCGACCCGGAGACTCCTCAGCGAGTTCTCTGCGGACGCGACGATGTGCGCGGCCGTGGTGTCGTAGCACTTGCCGGCATGCGCCGGCCGGTTTCGTGACACGAGCTTGATGCCGCACTTGGTGACCAACTGGATTTGCGACCGCTCGATACCACTGGCGGCCAGCGCCCGGCCGAAAAGAGACTCACACGTGTAATCGCCATAGATGTCGGCATGGTCGAACGTCGTAATGCCGAGTTCGAGGCAGCCAGCGAGCAATTCTCGAATCTCCGCTTCACTCCTGCCCCAATCCGCCAGCCTCCAAAGGCCATGAACGATTCGCGAGCAACGAGGCCCCTCCCTGCGTAGTTCGATTCGAGGCACCATAGCATGACACTCCAGATGACCAAAGGGAATCCGTCTTCTCGATCATCATACAGGAGTGTTTCGATGCGCACAACCGCCGCGTGTGATCCGCCTGTGGCCGGACGGGCCGACGTGTTTGAGCATCCGGCCGAATCACGTCCCTGCCAGCACCGGCACGTCCGCACGCAATCGAGCCTCGATCTCATCGGCCAGCATCGTGTATTCGCAAGCGGCCTTGCTGTCCGGCGCAAACGTGAAGATCGACTTGCCCGCTTCCGGGGCCTCCACCAGCCGAATCGTCTTGTGGATCACCGTGTCGAAGACGAGATCGCCGAACAACTCGCGCAACTGCAATTGGACCTTGCGCGTGTAAGCGGGGCGGTCCTCGACAAAGGTCAACAACAGACCGAGCGTCCGCGCCGAACACGGATGAAACCGCTTTTTGAGCACGCGGATGGTCTCCAGAAGACGCTTCAAACCTTCGAAGGCGTAGAAGTGAACCTGAACCGGGATAATCACATCCGTGCTGGCTACCAGGGCGTTGAGCATGAGCAGTCCCAGTGCCGGAGGGCAATCGATAATGCACATGTCATAGTGGTCCGCCACGGTGCGCAGCCATTCCCCAAGCACCAGCTCCTTGCCGAGCACACCTTGCAGCTCCACTTCGGCCCCGGCCAGCCTCACGTTGCTCGGCACCAGGTCGAGCCACTCCACGTCGGTGGCCACCGCCACCTTGACGATCGACGCCCGCCGGTCGACCAGTCCATCGTAGATGGTCTTCTCGAAAGCATCCGGGTCGAACCCCATGCCCATGGTCGCGTGTCCCTGTGGGTCCAGGTCCACCAGGAGAACGCGGCGGCCCATTTTGGCAAACGCCACCGACAGATTCACTGCCGTAGTCGTCTTACCGCAGCCGCCCTTCTGGTTGACAACGGCGATCGTTCTCATGGTCCCGGCCATACATCCATGGCGCATCGCCCCTCCCCGCATCACGCTGTCTTCTCATCGGCCAAATGCCCGCACCGCTGAATCCAGCTCCCAACCAGCGGGCGCAATCCCGGATGCGGGCAGCGACACGCCCGATAACCACCGTTGGGACCTGGTTTCGCCTCGGAGCACCACCCCCGGAGCCGACCGCCATCGATCTACGATTCCGGAACCGCCGGCGTGACCGCTCTCGCTGGAAAAGAAGGCAAGAAGAGGAAACGTGAGGTTGACGCAGAACGCCGGAAGCAGAACCTCGCAAACACCCGTCAATCCCACTCAGCCCATAGCACCATGCGACAGTCTATTCAGATTAACACGGGAGGGCCGTCAAAAAGCCAGATTCTAATGTAACAGAATCTGGCTTCGGAGGAGGGTGATGAAAAGCTAAGTAAACGCCTTCAGAAAAGGCATCCTTGCTCTTATCATCGTAGTGTCCCACGGAAATTCTTTAGTGAAAAAGCAAGGATACCCAGAAAATACTCACTTCCGTTCAGGAATCAAGGACTAAATCCCGAAATCGACAGTTTTTTTTGGCGTGGGTCTCCCAATAGCCTCATTGCCGACCCTCAATCTTTGCATTTTACCCTTGCCGAGCCCCATGTGTTCTGCTATTTTCACGGAAAGCTTGTTACTTGTTTCGGACTCCCCTCCTATGAACAGCCGCATCACGATTTTGGATCTGTTGCAGGCCAAGCGGGATGGCCGTGCCATCGCCGTCGTGAGCTGTTACGACTACACCACCGCGCGTCAGGTGGGCCAGGCGGGCGTTGACATGATCATTGTCGGTGACTCCGCAGCGCAGCTCATGTTCGGATTCGATTCCACGCTGCCGGCCACGATGGACATCATGGTCGCGCTGACCGCCGCTGTTCGCCGTGGCGCCCCCGACGTCTATCTCGTCGCCGACATGCCTTTCCTGTCTTACCAGATCAGTGCGGGCGAGGCGATTCGCAATGCCGGCCGGTTCCTGGTGGAATCCGGAGCGCAGATGGTGAAGATCGAGGCCGCCGGCGCTCATCTCGACACGATTCGAGCCGTCAGTGATTCGGGAATCGCCGTGATGGCCCACATCGGCATACGGCCGCAGAGGATCAGCACCGTCGGTCGGTTCCGCGCCGAGGCAACGACGGCAGAGATCGCGATGCAGTTGATTGACCTGGCTCGTCAGATGGTCAACGCCGGTGCCGCTGCGCTGCTTATCGAGGGGGCCGCAGCGGAAGTCTCCCAGATTATCACAGAGCGGAGCGAGATTCCGGTAATCAGTTGTGGTTCCGGTCCTGCTTGCGACGGGCAGGTTCTCGTCGCTCCGGACATCCTGGGGCTGACCGACGGGAGACTGCCGAAGTTCTCCAAGACATACGCAGAGCTGGGACCGCGATCGATCGAGGCATTCCGCGCGTATGCCGAGGAGGTGAAGGCCCGGCGATTCCCCGACGACGAGCACAGCTACCACATGAAACCGGGGGAGTTGCAGCGACTGACGGACTTGCTGGGCCGCACGCACTGACCGCCCGGTGCCCTGCCGGTGCAACGCCGGCGGGCCCCGTCGCAACGAGGCCCGCCGAGTCAATTCTCATCTCTTTCCGTTTGCAGTTCCGCACCGCCGGGCTCAATTGCCCCCAGCGACGACGCTGGCCTGCGGCGTACCGCCGTAAGCGCCCATATCGATCCGCGAATTCACCACCGAAGCGCCATTGACCGTTGTAGGTTCATCCAGGATCGAAGCGGCCGGGTCGCCCGCGTCGATGCAAGGACTGGTGTCAGCATCCAAAATCCAGACGCCGTCGGCCTCGTCCCAGCGACCGCCCTGACTGCGGAGATGGTAGTCCCCTGCCACCCATGCGGCCCCCAGCCACTGCCCGGGGGCAGCGAAGAGCGGGTCGGCGTCAATGTTGCCCTCCCCGGACCAGCCTCCCGCGACATCACTGTATGTCACGGCGGCACGGTTGTCGTTGATCTGGACGCCGGCGCCGTCTCTGTCGTTGAAATAGATGATCGAACTCGCCACAGAGGCGCCGGAAGTATCCAGCCCCGTACCCGCGTTCTCCACCACGGTGCAATTGGTCAGGAGCGGTCTTCCACCCAGCATGCCCGCACCGCGATTTCCCGCGACAATGCAGTTGACGAACCTTGGAATGCTGTGGCGAACCGTGCGCGAGCCGGTGGGAATCGACATCTCTACGCCGGCGCCGGAATTGGCCACAATGCGCGACTGGACAACGTCGGGCCGGCCCTGGTTGACGACGAACATGCCGTTGCGATTGCCTTTGATGGTGCACCGTTTGATGGTCGGTCCGGAGGCCGATACGAGGATTCCCGCGTTTCCTCCCCGGATGGTCATGCCGTCGAGGATGCTGTCACTTTGCTCTTCGGAGTCAAACGTCACGATATTGGCCGATCCCTCAAGGACCGTCGCGGCCACGACCGCCGCATTGTCCGGGGCCGCCGACCGCACCGTCAACGCTTTGCCGAGGAAATGGATCGATTCTCGATAGACGCCCTCGGGCAGAACGATTTCGTCGCCGGCGCCGCCGGAGGCGATTGCGTGCTGGACATAATCGTAGCGTTGGCCCGTGGTGGCGTTCTGAACCGTCCCGTCAAAGATGGCGTAGCCGAATGCCAGTCTCAGACCCTGGACCGGCCCGTAGGAGCTCAGCCACACCAGCGAGGTACCCTCCAGGACGGGCGACAAACCGTATAGTGTGGCAGGCAGGCCCAGATTCATCACGCCGTGGTTGGCCGTGATACACGCCACCCGGATCTGGCCGCCGGACTCCTCGCCATCCAGATAGGCAACCATGCAGCCGTCCACGGCCGGCTGCCGCTGTCCCTTGCGACCTTTGGCGATCTCGAACACCCTGACATGATCGGGATCAAGAATCTCGGCCCCGTAGATATCACCCTGGTCGTTGCGTTCATCGGTCCAGACAACATATCGCCCCGAGACCGCCGGGTCGCGCTGGCGAGCCGGGTCGTTACAGACGGTGAATACCTCGATGTTGTTCAGGTCCGCGATGTTGGCGGCGTAGATGTCGCCGTTACCTTCCCAGACCACGAGATCGCCGGAAATGTCAACCACGTCGTCATAGTCGTTGGCCGGGCTCTGATACGGGAACGGGTCTCTGCGGCCCACATTCGTGGCGACCGTGAAGTAGACGGGATTCTCCGGATCGCTGATGTCGGCGCCGCAGATATCGTATGGCATGTTGGCCCATTGGCCCGCGACGTTGCGGTCAATGCCCGCGTGCTGGACCCATACGACCTTGTGGCCTGAAATAGCCGGGTGGCTGTAGGATTCATGGTCCGTGTACGGTCGCAGGGTGATGTGGTCTTCGGCAGCAAGATCGCGCAGGCAGATCCCCGTGCACATCCGCGTCAGAGACCCGCCGACGGGAGGCCCGCCCGCCCAGACGACCAGATTGCCGTCCACCTTGGGCTGTGCGCTGAACCCGCCGGCCGAGAATGTCTCGGTCAATCCCGTTGCGAAATCCGTCCAGGCGATCCGCCAGTTGGAGGTCCCCGGGTCCGCTACGGCTACGATCCTGGTTCCGGAGACGTCGGCATAGCGAGGGGTTTGGTTGCTTATCGGTTCGATCGCCAGCGTCCGCAGATCGGTCGTCGCGCGCACCGTCACAAGCGTCACCTGACTGGACTCGCTGTCGCCGAACCCATCGCTGACGACCAGTTCGAAGGTGTAGGTTTCACCCGGCTGGGCCTCGAAGACCGGCGTGGCGCCATCCGGACTCTGTAGCACTACACTCGGACCGGCCAACTGGGTCCAGGTGTAGCTCAAATAGTCGACCGGGTCGGGGTCGTACGAACCCGTTCCGTCCAGCGTGATCTGCCCGGGGGCCTGCCAGACACGATCCTCGCCGGCGTCGGCCACAGGCAGAACATTGGGGCCGACGTAGACCAGGACGTCGTCCGGACCACTGGAGTACCGGCTGTCGCCCACCACCAGCCGGAAGGAGTAGTTGCCCTCGGCTGGGGCGACAAACCAGGGCATAGCCGAATCGACGCCTTCGAGGACCACATTCGGTCCGGCGACCTGCGTCCACTGATAGCTCTGGATGTCCAACGAGTCATAGAAGAAGCTGCCGGTGCCGTCAAGCGTAACAGTTTCGTTCACGGCCAGAACGTGGACGTCCGGACCCGCCGAGGCGACCGGCTTGACGTAGCCGACGTATTCATCGGCTCCCATATCGATTCGGGCGGCGTAGATGCGTTCCTCGCCGTCCATGTCCGTCTGGCCGGCCGGAGCGATGAACTCCGGATCGCCCCCGTTGATGCAGGGCGACTCCAGGGTCAGGTGAAAGTTCTTGCTCGCCGTGGACAGGAATTGTGGATTCTCGGAGATGTTGCCGTTGAGGCCGGTCAGGTCCCCGTCCCCGTCGTACAGCACGGAATGGGTCTGCGGGTCGATGTACCCGTAATTGCCCGGAGAGTTGCCCCATACGTTGTTGTATGTCACAGAGGAATAGTCCAGATCACCTTCCCAGAACAGACCCCCGCCGGAGCGGGCATCGCTGATGACGTTGTTGAATATCCGGAGGTGCCCGAACTCCGCTGCGGGGACGAGATAGAGGTTGCCGCCCATGCCCGTGTCCAGCCCGATGCCGAGCGTCGATCCGAAATCGCAGTCATTCCGCACGATGGTGTTGTTGTAGACCGAGCCGGCAAACACGATCAGACCACCGCCCAGATACGCGGAGTTGTCAAAGATGACGTTGTTATGGACCGTGGGTTCTCCGAAGTAACCGATCATCCCGGCCCCGACATAGGCGCTGTTGTTTCGGATGGTGTTGTACGTGACGATAGGACTGCCCTGCCAGCAGCCGATCCCCCCTCCGAAGCACAGGTCGACCTGCATCTCGTTGTCGGCGATCCGGAACAGACCCGCGTTGCGAACAATCACATTCTTCGTGATGGTAGGTGAGCTGTTGCTACAGTAGATCCCGGCGCCCATGTAGAGCCTCTCGGTAGTGCTCCCGCCCAGTTCGGGATGGTAGGTGCCGGTGCCGCCGGTGATCGTGAAACCGGTCAGCACCGCCCGCGTGGTTTCGCCCTGGGCAAACGTAACCACCGAACCTTCGCCATCGGCGTTGAGAACCGTGTAGCCGACCACCCTGGAATCGTCAGGGTCCGTGCTGGTCACCGTGATATCCTTGCCGCGGAAGTTGATCGTCTGAAAGTAGACCCCGGGCGCCACCAGCACGACGTCACCGTCTTCGGAGGCATCGATTCCCGCCTGAATGGTCGCGTACTGGCTGGGGACCTTGTGCGTCTCGCCGTAGCCGGTCCCCATGCACATACAGACAACAAGAGCCCCGAATAGACCGATCCTTTTCATGTCCTCACCTTTCTCATAGATCCGCACGCAGTGAGCCGCACCGATTGGAGATCAACCTGCCTCCGATAGTAGGCTGAACCTTTGTTTATACTCGAATTCGCGTGTTCTTTCAAGCAATTCAGGTTGCACCGCTCGCCCCCCGGACAACGAATCGCGCGGCTGCCACCCTTTTATAGACGGCTTTGCCGGGCCGGCATTGCGCAGAAAGTGGCGGATTCTGTGGCCGCCGGCCTCCTCTCAACCCGGCCGGGCCAAGCGGAACCGCGAGAATCAGTCCTTCCGGTCTTGCTGGTCGCAGTCTATGTGCGGAGTGTTACCAAGTTGTTACGGAAATGCGGATTCTGTGCGATTTGTGACGGATTTCCCGCATCCCGACACCGGCCGGCTGCGGAGAGTCAACCCTTGCCTCGATCCGGAACGGGCAGACCCAATTCGACGAGGACTTTTTTCATGTCCTCCCAGACGCGCCGTCGCGTATCCGGCGTGTAGTTCCGCAGGATATAGGCGGGATGGTAGGTCGCCATGAGCCTGATAGTGGGCTGTCCCAAGCCGGGCGAATACTCCTGGAACTGGCCCCGGAGCTGACCAATGGATTTTTCGGTGCCGAGAAGGGTCCTGGCGGCATGGGCCCCGAGCGCTACGATGACTTGGGGCCTGATGACCTCGATCTGCCTCTGCAAGTATGGCAGGCAACTGAAAACTTCGTCCTCGCGGGGGTCGCGATTGTCCGGCGGGCGACATTTGAGGATGTTGGCGATATAGACCTCTTCGCGTTTGAGGCCACAAGCGGCGATGATCTTGTCGAGAAGCTGTCCGGCCCGGCCCACGAACGGCCGGCCTTGCGCGTCTTCATCCGCCCCCGGCGCCTCGCCGATGAACATGATCCGCGCGTTCGGACTGCCCTCCCCTGGGACCCCGTGCGTCCGGGTAGCCCCCAAGCCGCACTTGCAGCACCGCCTGACCTCCGCGGCGATCGCTTCCAGTTCCTCGGCCGCGTTGGAACTCGGTCCCGGGATGGAGGCTTTCTCCTGTGACTCGGGGTGGAGCGGCTCGGCGGATTCTCGCGCCTTGGCGCCGCGGATCACATACCCCGTGAAAAACCCCTCCATTTCGAGGTGCTGGCGAACCACCTTGTCCGTGTCGACTTCCTTTGACATGCGCGCATTGTATTGCCGCCGGATGGCGGACGCAACAAGAAACAGCGACTGCGTCTTCGTGGCAGCGGCAGCGAAAGAAAAAAGGGCGCCCCTGAAAGAGGCGCCCTTGGGCACGTGAAGAAGCAGGCCTTGTCTCAGACAAGCCCTTGGGCCAGCATCGCATTGGCCACCTTGAGGAAGCCGGCGATGTTCGCCCCTACCACGTAGTTGCCTTCGCACCCGTATTCACGGGCGGCCTCGCTGGTGTTCTTGTAGATCGTGACCATGATCTTCTTCAGCTCGGCATCGGCCTTCTCGAAGCTCCACGGCAGGCGTTGGCTGTTCTGCGCCATCTCCAGACCGGAAACCGCGACACCGCCGGCGTTGGCAGCCTTGCCGGGCAGGAAGAGGACCTTGCTCTCGATGAAGACATCGGCTGCCTCGGGCGTACAAGGCATATTGGCCCCTTCGCCGACGGCGATGCAGCCGTTCTTGACGAGTGTCTTGGCCGCTGCTTCGTCGAGTTCGTTCTGGGTGGCACAGGGCAGCGCGATATCGCACTTGATGTTCCAGACGCCGCTGCACCCCTCGGTGTACTGAGCGCGTTTGCGGGTGTTGACGTAGTCCCGAATCCGGCCCCGTTCGACGAGCTTGATCCGCTTGACGGCGTCCAGGTCGATGCCGTCGGGATCGTACACGAAGCCGTTGGAATCGCTGACCGTCACAACTTTGGCGCCGAGCTTCTGAGCCTTCTCGGTCGCGAAGATGGCCACGTTGCCGGAGCCGGATACGCTGACGGTCAATCCGTCGAAGCTCCTGCCCTGGGCTCTCAGCGCCTCGTCAATGATGTAGACGAGACCGTAGCCGGTGGCTTCGGTCCGGACGAGCGAGCCGCCCCAGTCGAGCCCCTTGCCCGTCAGAACCCCGGTGAACTCGTTCCGGATGCGCTTGTACTGGCCAAACATGAAGCCGATCTCCCGGCTGCCCACGCCGATGTCGCCGGCAGGCACGTCGGTGTCCGGCCCGATGTGACGGCAAAGCTCCGTCATCAGGCTTTGACAGAATCGCATGATCTCACCCTCGGACTTGCCCTTCGGGTCGAAATCCGAACCGCCCTTGGCGCCTCCCATCATCAGGCCCGTGAGGGAGTTCTTCAGGATCTGCTCGAAGCCAAGGAACTTGATGATGCCCAGATAAACTGTGGGGTGGAGACGGATGCCGCCCTTGTAGGGACCGAGGGCGCTGCTGAACTGGACGCGAAAACCCCGGTTGATGCGGAAATTGCCTTTGTCGTCCTGCCAGGGAATGCGGAAGATGATCTGCCTTTCCGGCTCGACCAGGCGATCGATGATCCCCGCCCGGACGTACTCAGGACGCCGATCAAGAACAGGAACCAGGCTGTCCAACACTTCCTTGACCGCCTGATGGAACTCCGTTTCGCCGGGGTTCCGTCTGAGAACCTGATCGTATGCTTCCTGTATCACCGTTTTCGCTGCCACTTGAGTAACCTCCACTGATGGGCGGCACAATCGCTGCCCGGAAAGGCTGCCTGTTCGCAACGGCAGCCAAGACAACCTCATACGAGGCTGATCAACCTGCATATTATCGAGTCAGGAGGCCGGAAACAACAGGTCAAATGGTGATATGTCCAATCAGGAAACCTTATACTATCCAATGGACTGCTAATAATCCATCGCGGCAGGTTCACTCGAAGAAGCACAGAGCCCGCTGAGAAACCACGTCCGCCAACATCCGAAGTCGGCCCTCTGCAATGTCGCACACTCGGACGACATCCGCATACCTGGCCCTTTCCGGCATCAAGTCCTCGAGGTGGTTCGGCATGCTCTCAAGCAGATCCTTTTCGAAGGCGAAGCCCTCCTGCCGGGGGAACACGGCGACGTAGAAGATGTCCTGCTCCACCAGGTCCTGAAAGAAATGGGTCCCAAAGGACAGCTCCGGCATCAGATTGCCGCCCTCATAGGCCAGCTCGGCCAGCACGGTGATGTTGTTGATCTCCGAGAAACTGACCGGCACGCCGAGCGACGGCGTGGTCGTTCCCCAGCGACCCGGCCCCAACAGCAGAGTGGGCATCTCCAGCCGGTCGGGAATCTGGCGGTTAAGGTTCCCCACGAGGCGCGCGATGTCGTACTTCTGCGTGATTGGCAGGGGATCGTAGCTTTCCGGCCGGACGTAGATGATTCTCCTGAGATCGACGGAGATGCTCCCCCCCATGAAGTACCCGTCGCAACGGAAAAGGACCTTGGCCGGGTCAACCTCGCAGGGGATTTCCACACGTGGCTGCCGGCCTCTGATTTCGAGCGGACGGCACTGGAGCACGTTGATCACGGGCGTTCCCGTTTCCGTGAAATTCACCGTGAACTCGACATCCACCGGGTATTCATAGCTCCGCTCGAGAGTCTTCAGGATCGTTTGCATGTGCTGCACGAAAGGCGTCTCGGCCAGGAGCTTCTCAAAGGTCAAAAGCCAGTACCGCTGACTGCTGCCCAAGGCCCTGGCTCGCTCGGTCATCTCGTAGTCCACTGTCGCCATGAGGTCCGTCCGGATGTCGAGCCCCTCCTCGAAGACCTGACGGACGGGGACTTCGCGGAGGGCGTTCTCGTTGATATCCAGCAGGTCCACGTGATGCTGGGAGAACCGCCGGACGTCGTCCATCCCGCGTACGGGCCTCATCAAAGGAGCGTCCAGCGCCAGAACGCGCGGATAGTCGTTCTCCACCCGGTTCACGGCGCGCGTGCCCAACCCGAGCACCAGCCGTACCATGCCCGCGTTCGGGTCAAGCTGCGGATTCCAGGCAAGCGTGTTCCGGGAGACCCCGACACCGGCCAGATCGGGGAAGAAGTACGATTTCCGATACGAGCCGCTCACCCGCTGCACGAGCAGCGCCATCTGCTCATCGTGCTGGTCGAGCCCTCTCTGCAAGCGATACGTCAACGCGTCTCTGTTCATCGTGCTCGAATAGACGCGCCGAACGAAATCCTCGAAACACGCCATCCGCTGTTCGGGATCGCCCTGATTGACACAGAAGAAACTCTCGTACTTGCCCGCAAAGGCGTTCCCGAACGCGTCTTCGAGCAGACTGCTCGAACGAATGATGATGGGGGACTGGCCGAAGTACTCGAGCATCTCCTGGAACTCATCGCGAATCTGCTCCGGGAATTTGCCTGTCAGCATCTTCTCCTTCAGCTCGGCAGCCACCTCGAAGTAGCCCTCCTTGGTCTTCTGGGCCATGCGCCGCTTCCACCAGCCGTTCTCGACGATGTAGGTGTAGAAGACGTCGGAGCCGACATAGAACGAGTCGTGTGGCTCCAGGTGTCCGCTCTGGGCAAAGCTCGGATCGTTCGCGAGGATCTTGTTGGCGAGCAACATCCCGACGGCTTTGCCGCCGATGAAGCCGGTTCCAATCATCCGGCTCTTAATCTCGAGTAGATCATCGAGCGTGAAATGCTTTTGGGCCAACGAGAGGATTCGCTCCTCGCGCCCAATCATGATCCGGCACAGGTGCTCGACGGTCTGCTCCTTGTCCAGGGCGGAAGCGGACTCGACCTCGCTCAACTCTTCGGCTCGCAGGAACAGGCGGTCCCAGTGATCGAGCTTGCGCTGCATCGATTCGCGTCCGCTTTCGGAGATGTGCGAAATCAGCTTCGTCGCATTCACGCTGCTGGTGATAGGCAGAAAGCGATCCCCCTGCCTCAGATGCGGCAGGAACATGGTGGGCGCATAGCGGCGGAAGACTTTCAGCGGATGGACGTAGATGCTCCCCTTGAAGTTGTAGAGGTCCAGCAGCAGTTGCGTCGTCTCACGGATGCGGGCAATGGTCTTGTAGGAATGGCTGTTGCGCAGGAGTCCGAAATAGGCGATGGTGTCCAGCTCATATAGATAGGGACAGGTGATTCCGAAGAAGTTGCCGATCATCAGGTCACTGGCCCAGGCGCTGAGCAGGTCGGAGAGACAATCGAAAACATAGTACGCCCCCCTGCCATGGTCGGAGATGATCCGATGGACCTGGGTGGAGAACGTCTCGAAGCCGGCGTACGCATTCAGCGAGTGCGTCGTGATCCCGCCGTCGGCGGACACCAGTGGCTCATGGTCTGCGAATCTCACGTAGACGATCTTGCGGCCGTCCTGTCTGGCCCGCTCGACATACGAATCGATGAAAGGCCGCAGATCAGCGATACTGTCGACCTGCCAGACAACATTGTCCCCTTCCCTCAGGTAGTCGATCACCGTATCGAGACCCGTCAAGCCGGTGCTCAATTTCGTCGCCACGGAAAGACCTCACCTTCTTACACTCGCCGACCTCGGTGGAGGGCCCAGTCCGTCTTCATCCCACCACGAGGGTGTGCCTCGGACCTACACCACTCTGTAGAACTCAGTAAGGGCAACAACAACAAACACTTATCCTATATTCGGGCATCTGGAAACAACCCCATCTGATAAGCGTATCTGATATTGGTTTCAGGAGAGCTTGCCGTGTCAGCCCAAGTGCGGTATCATTGTAGCTTGTCGATCGCTGCACAACCAATGGCGAAATCGCGATAGCAAGCATCAGGGTGACTTATAATGCACGTAGAAATGCTTAGGATATTCTGTGACCTGGCCGACTCACGGAGCTTCTCGAAAACAGCGGAGAAGCATCTGCTGAGCCAGTCGGCCGTTTCCCAGCAACTGGCGCAACTGGAACTGGCGCACAAGTGCCAACTGGTTACACGCAAGAGGCGGCCGATCGAGCTGACGGCGGCCGGGCAGCTCTTCTACACGGCAGCCAAAGACATTCTCGAACGGTACGATCTGCTCAAGAGCGAGCTGAACACGCTCAAGACCACCACGGAGACCCGGATCAACATCGCCGCCATTTTCAGCATCGGCATGCACAGCCTCCCGGACTACGTCAAGAAGTTCATGGTCAGCTATCCGAACGTCAACGTCCACATCGAATACCTCAGTGCCGACGTCATATACGAGCAGATCCTCGACGGAGAGATCGACATCGGCATCGTGGCGGTGCCGAAGAAGGACAGGCGCCTCGATGTCTACGATTTCGAGGAGGAGCCCCTGCTGCTGGCCTGTAGCCCGAGGCATCCGCTGGCGAAAGAAACGCAGGTGGATATCCACAAGCTCCAGTTCGAGCGCTTCATCGCCTTCGAGAAGGCGGTCCCAACCCGCCTGTGGATCGACGCCATCCTGGCCCGCTACAGCACGGTCGTTCGTCCCGTCATGGAGTTTGACAACATTGAGACGATCAAGCGGGCGGTGGAGATCAACGGAGGGGTCAGCATCCTCCCGGAGCCGACGATCGTGCAGGAAGTCGCCAGCGGGACGATCAAGGCCGTACCGTTCTCGAATGAACGGTTTGTTCGGCCCACGGGCATCATCGTTCGCAAGGACCGCGTGCTGAGCCAGGCCGCACGCTACTGCATTGAGCTGCTGCGAAAACAGGGAAAATAGGCGACCTCAGCGTCCTTTGTATCCGAATACCCAGGGCACTCTCGGGCGGACAAGGCGGCATGGTCGCGTATCAATTCCTTGACAGAAGGTGCAGGATACGGCAACGTATGACAGCGTAGGCAAAACTGCACAGAGCGCACGCCGGGGTCTTCTCGGATGTTTTCTCAACTTCGGCGTAAGGGGTCAGGCGGAATATGCCGATAAAAGCTGTGGTATTCGACTTGGATGGAACGATCACCCAGCCGTACTTCGATTTCGATGCGATTCGGGAAGAAGTCGGGTTGCCCAGGGATAGTGGACCCATTCTGGAGGCGATGGAACACATGACCGCACAGGAACGTGAGCGTGCCGAGCAGATCCTGCACGATCACGAGGACAGAGCGCTGGCGGCATCGACCCTGAACCCCGGGGCGTGGGAGACCCTTGCGGCCCTTCGAGCCCGTGGGATTCGCGTCGGAGTCCTGACGCGCAACCGCAAACAAAATGCGCAGGCCATCGCCGACAAGCATGACCTGTGTTTCGATTCGGTCGTCGGCCGCGAAGACGGTCCGGTCAAGCCGGACGCGTTCGGCGTTCGCCATCTGTGCCGCCAGTTCGATGTCCAGCCGGCAGAAACCCTGCTGGTGGGCGACTATCTGTTCGATCTCCAGTGTGCACGCGCCGCAGGGGCCATACCTGTGCTGATCACCAACCACCCCCAGGCGGGCCGCTTTGCCACCGAGGCTGATTTCCGGATCACGCAGTTGAGCGAAGTGCTTGAGATCATCGATGAAAAGGCCCGCTGCGAGAGCAGGCAAGCCCGAGAGGAAGGTACCCATGTATAGAGCGATGGTTCTCGCCGCCTTGTTGGGGCTGTCGTCGGCGACGGCATGCCTGGACCCCCAGGCCGGCCAGGCTGGTCCCTGTCCGGGTCAGGCGGAAAATCCGAACGCGATCCAGGCCGTGCTTGCCGACCTGCAGGACCGGGCCGCCGGCCTGACATTCTATCAGTCCAAGCTGGATTATGTGGTTCGACAGCCCGTGCTCGAATCGCAGGCGCGCCGCAAGGGCACCCTCTACTACGCCAGGTTCGATGATCGATCCTACCTGCGAATCGATTTCAACACGCTTCAGTATGACCAGGAGAAAGAGCAGAAGTACCGCGAGCAGTATCTTTTCGACGGCATCTGGCTGACCTACATCAGTTACGAGGCTCGAAGCGTTCAGCGGCAGCAGATGGCCGAGCCGAACCAGCCGGTCGATGCTTTCGCCCTGGTGAGCCGGCGCGTCCCGATTCTCGGTTTCTCGAAGATTGAGGACCTTCAGAATCAATTCGACATCGAGCTGGTCCAGCCCGGCGAGACGGACCCGTCCGCGCCGCGACAGCTCCGCATGAAGGTCAAACCCGATTCGGTCTACAAAGACGACTACGTCACGATCGATTTCCAGATCGACAACAAGCAGGGATTGCCCACCAAGGTGGCGGCCGTCACGACCGAGCAGGATGTTCACGAGATCCTGCTGATCGACGCCCGAATCAATCGGGAGATTCGCAGGAACGTATTCGCCATCGAGATTCCGCGCGACTTCTCCGTGGAGACGATCCCACTCGACAAGAGTCGCGGGCCAAGGTAACGGAGGCATGCGGCGTATGTCCGTTTTCACCGCCCATAAAGCAGGGACGTGCAACGAATGAGCGCAACGCTGGTCGACGAACGAGAGTTTCTGGCGATGATGCAGACCCGCATGGGGCCGATGCTGGGCCTTCTGCTGTATCTGTCAAAATGCGAGTCTCCGGCCAGCGTGCTGACGCGCCCGTTCCTGGGCAGCCTGCTGTCCGAAGCCGTTCAACTGGAGGAGGTGCTGGACTCCTACGACGCGGGCAAGAATCGCACGTGGTCTCACGCACGGTCCCTGACGGCCGCCGTCAAGACCTTCGCCGACGCGAGCTACGAGCTGCTCCATATCCGGCATCGACTGCCCAACTACAGGCTGCTGCCGGTGCAACGCGATTTCGCGACAGCCACCGACGATGTCCTGGGGTTCCTCGGGCACATCCTCAGCAATGTCGCGCGGGAGACGGTGGTCGAGGCCGGCGTTCTCGGGCTGACCATACCTCAGGGGGATGACGTCCCCCGGAAGTACGCTGAGCCGATGCTCAAGGGCCATCTGCCCCACGACGGCGGAACGCGCCTGGCCGAGACCGGGTCCGACATGGTGGCCGAAACGGTGACCACCCTGGCCACGGAGTTCCTGAACCTGGCCTCCAGTAGCGAAGACGTACGCGCCGCCAGTCGGGCCAGGCCCGAGGACTACGACCTGTGCCTGACCGCGTCTCTGCGAGAGGAATCCCTGCGCAACCTTGAACTACGATTCCACAATCTCCAGTCCCAGTACGACACCTACGTATCCGGCACGCAGGTCGAGAGCCAGGACACGGACCTGCCCGTGCTGCGAGGCCAGGCCAGCGTGGTCTTTCACCTGCTCAAGATCGCCACGCTGTTCGCCCATTTCTACGAGCGTCACGTCAACAAATCTCCCGCCCCCTCCCCTGAGGCCGGCAAGCCTCTGGTGGAACGTCAAGAGCTGTTGTACTCCTTGATGAAGTACGCCATCACGTTCATCGATCAGTACATCGGCTGTACGATCAGTCTCTGTCAGGAGATGCTGAAACGATATGCCGAGGAAGGGCAGGTCGAGGTGTCCATTCCCAAGTACCGCGGATTCCACGTCCGCCCATCGACCCTGGTCTCCAAACTGGTCCTTCACTACGGCAGCCGAGTCCGCATGCACCTGGGTGACGAGACATACGACGCCGGCTCGTCGCTCGACCTGTTCCGCGCCAACGAGCAGATCAACGCACAGAAGCGCCGGTGGTTGGCGCAGGAGATCGTCCGCCTGGGCCTCGTGCCCGAGAACCCGAATCCGCCCGATGTGGTCGGCCTCGTGCGCAACGTGATCCTGATGCTGGCGGCCAAGGGCAAGTTGGTCCTGTACGAACAGCCCCTGCAATTGCCCGACCGGCTGTGCCCCACAGAAGGGACCGCCTTGGAGAAGGTGACCAGCGAGACGGGGCGGCTGCTGGCAATGGGTAAAATCGACATCGGCACGGACATCACCGCCACGTTCACGGGGGACACGCGTGTGCTGGAAGACATCCGTCTTCTGGCCCAGCACGGTTACGGCGAAGACAGCTTCGGCAACAACATCGCCCTGCCGGACAAGCTGGCCTACCTGAGACGTTGACGCGCCTCGGCGTCGAACGGCCTGTCCGGCGAATTTCCTCCATGACCGCCGTCTTGACGGGAGGAGTCTTTCACGCTTTCATATCGGACGCGCCTGCCCGGCGGGCCGCTGGACCGAGTCGGCCAGGCATGGCAAGGCAGAAATCGCCTGTGGGCAGGACGCACGCGGGCAAGCACTCGTGACGAAAGGAGCATACATGGCACGTGGAATCGTGATCTACCACTCCAGAAGCGGCAACACGAAGGAAATGGCCGAGACCATCGCCCGCGCGATGACCGCATCGGGGGTGCAGACCGAATGCAAGTCGGTCGACAACATTCATCCTGACGACCTGCCCCAGTATGATGCCATCGTCATTGGCTCGCCCTGCTACTACGGGCAGATGGCCGCCTCAGTCAAACAGCTCATCGACGATCTGGTCGGGCGCCACGGCCAACTGAACGGCAAGGTCGGCGCCGCCTTCGCCAGCTCGGCCAACATTGGAGGCGGCAGCGAGACAACCATCATGGGAATCATCGAGGCCATGCTGATCGCCGGCATGGTCATCCAGGGCGATCCTCAGGGATCCCACTACGGTCCCCTGTCCATCGGCCGACCCGACGACAAGGTCAGACAGCAGTGCGAACGCCGTGGTCAGAGGGTGGCCGAGCTGACCAAACGCCTGTTTCCCTGACCGGCGACCGCCGGGCCGGAATCCCGGTTTTTTGGGCGAGGAGGCCATTTTTCTTTGACAAAGGACCGCCCGCTCATTAGATTCTTCGCAACCTCAACCTACTCTTGGAGGATCAAATAGATGCAAGAATACGAAACGCTCAAGACGTTGGTCGCAGAAATCGAAATGGATGTCGACAAGGCCCAGGGGGGAAACAAGGCAGCCGGAACACGCGTTCGCAAACAGATGCAGATGATCAAGCAGGCAGCCCAGGAAGTCCGCAACCGCGTCCTGGAGATCCGGTCGACCGACTGAGGCGACACCTGCCCCGACCGTCAAGTCAACATAAACACTTGGCTTCAAACAGCTTACGACTCCCACGTCGTCGGTCGGTGCATGATCTGTAGCGACGCAGTGGGTCAGTGCCCTTTCCATATCGAGGTCTGCGATGCCGCCATCCCTGCTTTTTGACCTGTCCGAACTCAACCTCAACGGCCGGCCGGTGTTCGACAAGGAAGCCATCTGCCGGGTCAATCCCCAGCAGTACGAGATGCAGCATCTCGACGGCATCCTTTGGTACGACAAGAGCAAGGGCTGCATCCTGGGGTACAAGGACGTAACAAGGAATGAATTCTGGGTACGCGGCCACATTCCCGGCCGGCCCCTGATGCCCGGCGTGATTCAGATCGAGTCGGCCGCCCAGTTGCTCAGTTTCTTCGTCAAGGAGATCTACCAGGAGGGAGGCTTCGTCGGCTTCGGTGGAATCGAGCGGGCCAAATTCCGTGCGGTCATCGAGCCGGAATGCCGACTCTACCTGCTCGGGCATGTCACCTCCGCCCGCCCGGGCCGTAAGTACGTCTGCGACGTCCAGGGAGTCGTTGGAGACACGCTGGCCTTCGAAGCGACCATCTCAGGCATGCACGTGTAGCCGCCCCCCCCCCATCTCTCTGTCCACGAGGAGATCCGCTGCCCTCGTGCAACTCACTTCTGTACTGTGACCTGATCGAACAAGATGCCGTTCTGGTCGATCGCCTGGAGGTGGAGCGTCTTACCGAAGATGTTGACCAGCACGAAATGATGGTCGCGACGGACCTTGGCGGTAAACCACGACCGAGTGGGCGCGTAGTCTTCAAGCCCGCCGCCGGCGCCGCCCATCTGGACGTAGATCACGCCGCGATCCGGATCGACCTTGTCGTCTCGGATGGGCCATGTGCGCTCGTAGTCATGGATGTGGCCGAAGAAGCAGATGTCCACGTCGAAGCGTTCATAGAGTTCGACCAGGGGCCGCAACCTCAGATCGCCGCGAGGAGATGACCTGCCCTTCCAGGTGTCGCCGTAGTCGTTTTCGTCGGACGAATACGGCGGATGGTGATGCACCGCGAACTTCCACGTCGCCGCGCTCTCACCCAACTCATGGTCAAGCCACCTGTACTGCTCGCTGTCGGGAGCCACACTGCGATTGGTGTCGATCATGAAAAACTGGGCATTGCCATAGACGAAGCTATAGCGATGCTCGGGAGCCGGATTGCTGATGTAGCGATAGTAATTCGCATCGTCCTGGTCGTGGTTGCCGAGAATGGCGAAGATCGGCACGCGGCTCATCAGCCGGTGTGCGGGCTTGAGGAATTCGTCCGTCCACTCGTGCCTTCTCGATCCGTTGCCCACGATGTCGCCGGAATGGATGACGAAGTTGGGCCGCTCCTTGAAGACAAGCTGCGAGATCCGGCCCCAGACGGGCGGGTTGTTCTGCGTATCGCTGACGCCGGCGAAGGCGAAGGCCGCCCCCTCCTCCACGGCCGTCTGGAAGGTGTACAGGTCGCTGAGCGATTCGGCTCCATCCGGCCCGATGGAGACGACTCGGTAGAAGTAGTTGGTCTGCGGCTGGAGGTTCTCCAGCCGCACCTCGTGCAGATCGCAGTCGCCTGCCCCGGTGACGGAACCGGTCAGCGGTGTCTGCTCGCCGAACTCCACTACCGAGGTGGCCTTCTGCGACGTCTCCCACAGGATCGTGATCCCCGTCTTCGTCGCGTACTGCAGATACGGCCCCACGCTGATAATCGACGGAATCTCAACCTCAGCGGGCAGCTCCGTCGAGGCCTTCGCGCCTTCGAAACGGGACTTCACCTGGCCCGCCTCCAGAGCCTCGCGGTAGACCGCGATCCCCCGGAGGCTGCCGATCATCCCGTTGAATTCGTTGTCGTCGCGATAGGCTCCGATCGTGTACCAGGCGTGTGACGGGTAGAGTATCTTGCCCTGCTGCACGGTCGATTCGTTGGCCAACTGCCCGTTGACGAAGAGCCTCTGGACCTTGCCGTCGTACGTGCCGACCAGGTGGTACCACCTGCCGGCCTCGAGCGGCCGCTCGGTCTGGAGATAGGTCAATGTCTTGGCGCCTTCGCTGGCCAGCGCGAAGAAGGGCCGTCCGCGTCGAGCACCAAGCACCCAGCCCCGTTCGTAATCGCCGTTGTCCTGAAACGCGCCGATCAGGCCCATGTAGTCGCCGAACTGCCGAAAGCGAACGACCGCTTCGACACTGATTCGTTCGACGGGCAGACTCGGACCATCGGGATAGCGGCCCAGATGCACGACGCCGGAAACGCCATCGAGTTCGAGGTACTCGCCGACCTGGTCCTTGAAGAAGCGGGCCCGGCCTTCCAGCCGTCCGTGAGCGCCGCCGATCTGATCGGCGACGACACCGTCCTGGAGATCCGCCTTGTTGAACCGCCACTGGTTCACCTGCGCGCCGGCGGTGACACACAGAAGAAGGGGCCAAACGATGGCATGATGGCATATCGCTCTCATGGTCGTCTCCATAGCGAGTAGACAGCGTCCCGCATGATGGACGCAAGGGTCGTCGATGCAAAGGACCACAGATCGGTCACCGCGCCAGATGGATCGACTGGATGTCCGCTTTGGGGATTTCCAGCTTCTTGAAACTGCCCGAGGTCGGGTAAGCCTTGCGAACGGTCAGGCTCTCGGGCGTAACGCTGTCAAGCTCGCCCTGGCAGAAGGCAACTTGGCCAACGCTCCGGACCATGCCCGGCGGAGGCGGTGGCGGTGGAATCTGAATGCCCCCCTCCGGCGTCCGCACTTCCACGAGACACTGCTTGCCCACATCGGACGGCTTGACATTAGCAAGGGCGACCGGCTGCATCCCCTGAGCCAGGGCCTTCCGAGCCGCGGCGAGCTGTTCGGCGCTGACCGGCGCCGGGCCCGCGCTCTTCTCTTCGCCGGCGTCTTTCTTCGAACAGCCCGACCAAACCAGAAGCAAGACCAGAAATGCGACGCAGACCAGACAGTGCCTTCTCTTCATCAAGAAAACCCTTTCGTGGCTGGATGTCCAGGTTGCCTACATGCTCGCTTCCGGGCGTTTTCCGTCGTACCAGTAGGTTGGAACATCCTCCCCCGTCGACTCCTTGATCCCGCTGACGTGACCGTCCAGCCAACAAGTATTGGAGACCTTCGAATGACGGAAGCATTCGCGTATGGTGTCAAATCCTTGCCAGTTACCGCTCACGAGGGAACTGCCGGGACGCCACTGCGGCAGGTTGATGCTCTGGCCCGGACCGATGCAGAACATGTCCTCCGAGATGCCGTCGAGCTTCTGCTCGATGTGGTCCTGGAAGACGATGACCTCGTTATGTCTCTTGAAGTAGGTGTTGATCGTCTTGTTCGCAATTTCGCCATTCAAGCCGTAGGAGCAATACCGGAAGTACTTCTGGTACAACACCCCCCACCCCTCCTCGGGCCAGTCGTCATTTCGGATCGTATCGGGACAGCGGAACACCTTTCTGGTCTTGACATAGGGTTTGTAGGCGATGCCCCAGTAGGCCCATGTGTCGTTCAGCGTGTAGTCCTTCACGACAGACGGGTTCTCCCAGGCGTTGTCCCACAATCCTCGATTCGGCGTCGAGTGGGTCTTGCCGTCGTAGTCCTCCAGGTACATGTGGAGGGCCAGAACGAGACCCTTGACGTTGGACCGGCAGACGACGCCCCTGGCCTGGTCCCGCGCCTTCTTCAAAGACGGGATCAGAACCCCCATCAAAAGCGCAATGATCGCGATCACCACCAGCAACTCAATCAGCGTGAAAGCCGTTCGCCTTCTCATATGTCTACCCTTTACACGATGCCTTCCTTGTCCTTGTTTCATCGACACCGGGCAAGTCAGCCGGGGAACCTTCGGACCGTGTGAGAGTCACGCTGATTCCGCATTAGATTGGGAGAAGTCACTGTCGGGTTGCTCCGATTCATAGTCACCCGTTCACGGCATCGGCCATGCGTTTGCCGTGGCGTCGCAAGACGCTGCCTTCTACGGATTCTGCGCCCCTCCGGGCACGCCGCAGACGGTTGTCTTGACGCCTACCGCAATCCTGATGTCATTGTAACGCCCCGGCCCCGGCTGAGGCAACAGCAATCCCTACCCGTTTTGAAAGGCTGCCGAGGGCGGCTTCGTGCCGGACGCCGCGTGAGCGGCCGACGTCCCCAAGGGCCGGCCCGCCCCGTGGATGGTCTTCCGCCTGATGGAGACGCTCGGTGTCTGTCGTCTGGCAGCGGTCGTCAAGGTCGGCGATACCATTGCCGACGTCGAGGAGGGCCTCAACGCAGGCGTCTGGACCGTCGGTGTCACGTAGACAGGGAACCTGATCGGCCTGACGCAGGCGGGGCTCGGTGTGCTGGATCGAAGGGACCTGGAGCGGCGGACCCAAGCAGCAGAGCAGACCCTTCTGGAGGCCGGCGCCCACTATGTGACCGAGTCATTTGCCGACCTGCCTGCGGTCATCAGACAGATCGAGGAACAACTCCAATACGGCGTCGTGGGCCACTCCTGAAGATACAGCCGCCGACCTTCCCCCAACCGCAGAACCGCCCACTCCAAATAGCCCCAAGGGGATTCGAACCCCTGTCGCCGGGTTGAAAACCCGGTGTCCTAGGCCTGCCTAGACGATGGGGCCAACCGTGCTACAGACTTATTGCCTCAACGGGGCACGCATCGATGCAAGCCCCGCAATCGATGCAGGAATCCGGGTCAACGACGGCCTTGCCGCCCGCCATGCTGATTGCATTGCTGGGACACTCATCGACGCAGGTCTCACATCCGGTGCATTTTGCCTTGTCTACTTCAGCCGGCATCCAGCTACCCTTTCAAATTAGGAACCATGAAACTCATCGGAAAGTACGGAATAATAACGCCTCTTCCCGTAAATACAACCCAAAATTTGCGTCAAAATGGCAGGGGGAAGCCTCTGTCGGCCATGTCGCCCCCCATCGTCCGCCAGTCGTCTTGCCGCCGGGTCTTGGGCCGGATTCGACGTAACGGCATACGACAGATCCAGCGGAAGGTTCTTTGCGGGCCGAACACCCAAGGTCAGGCGCTATGGCAGCAGGTGTGTGAATGGGCAAGCGTCAGCGGGCTGGCAGGAGCGTGCCCGGCGACCACCCCGATCCGAGCGAGAGCTTGGGCCTGCGACCCTCCTTCAGGGCCGCCGCCATGGCGCGGACCAGGTCACTGCCATCCAAGCCGGCCATCCAGTCCAACACTCTGTCGAAATCGGCGCCTTGGGTGGCGCCCAGAAGATAGACGGTCATGAGACGAACCGGCCACTGACCGTGATGTAGGTTCTTGCCCGCCGCGGCGGTCAGTTCCTGGTCGAGCGGCATCGAAAGCAGGTCCGCCGTCGCATTGACCTTGACGGCCCAATCGCGTTCATCCTGGCTCAGGAGCAGGCCGGGATCCTTCAGGAGTGCCGAGCGGAGCAAGTCCGGCAGCCATGCGGCGTACCGATAGGGGTAAAGCGTGCCATGCTGAGCCATGGCGTGCTGCTCCCGCAGAAGGCCGGTGAACAACTGTGAGGTCCGCACCTTCTGCGCTTCCTGCTCGGACGAGAGAGAATCCACTCGGCTGCGAACATACGCGGCGGTCACGTCCACCTTCGGACGCCGTACAACGATCGTCACAGGCTCCAGGTCGGCAATCCCGTTGCGAATCAGCCCCTCCGGCGTCGTGACAGGGTCGAGATACAGCGTGAATTGAATCTCCAGGTTCGCCTGGGGATAGTCCAATAGAATCCGCCGAAGCAGGCCGGTCGACAGTCTCACCGAAGTGCTCAGGCTCCGCCCCGGCTGCACCGTCAGGGCCGTACGAATGGTTTCAACCACGAGGTTGGGGATCTCCCTCTGGATGTCTCCGCCGACGCGGGCATCGACCCGAATCCGACCCGCAAACAGGCCGTTCTCCGTAACCACCAGAGGCTCGGCGCCCCGGTTGGTGATCGTGACGGTGGCGTCGATGTCGGCGCCGTAGGCCAGTTCGCTTCCGCGCGCGCCGAACTGCACTTCGAACCTCTTGGCAGGCGGCAAGAACGCCGGGATAAGCGTTTGTCCGAGACTCTGATGCAAGTACGTAGTCATCGCGGCCGGATCGACAGGCGGAACGTACGCACTGCCGATCGTCCTGAGAATCTCGCTGGCCTGTTCAGCCGCCAGCGATCCGGGGTCCTTGCCAATGGCGGTGCGAAGTGTGGCGATCGCGCCGGCTTTGTCCTGCTCGACCAACTGAATCTGGGCCTGCACGATATCGGCGATCTGGTTGTGCTCGAACGATTGCAGCACAGGCTTGGCCCATTCGAGCTGACCGTTCATGCCCAGGGCATAGGCCAGCAGCGCCCCGGCATCGGGCGAATTCGGCTCGACCGAGTAGCTCTTGTTGGCCCAATCCAGCGCCTTGACCGGGTTGGGGTCGGCGAAGCAGTAGAACCAGGCAAGGTCCTTGGAGGTCAACGGCCGTGTGAGCGTGACCCCGCCAGACTGGCCTTGCCCCAGCGCCAGGATGCGCTCAGCCTGCTGTCCGGCTTGATCGAGCAGACGTCTGGCTTCCTGCTGGTTTCCCAGCCGTGCGGCCGCCCTGGCGGCGGTCGCCTCCAACAGAAGATCGAACTGCCCCTGCCGGCGAACGCTCTCGGCGATCTGAAGGCAGATATCCTGGCCGCCCTCGCCGTTATAACAGGCAATCGCCCACGGCAGATAGATGCCGGACGGCAGCGGCTCGGTCGGGCGTTGGTAGCGAAAGAGCTCCGCGCCGTATCGGAGGGCCTCGGCGGCGACCTGATAGAGTCCCAGCCGCTGGGCATAGAGCGCGAAGTTCCGAACCGCCTCGGCATCGAGCGGCTTCTCACGGAACGCCAGCCGCAGATGTTCGAGGAAGGCGGCAGGACCGATCTCGTTTGGCGCCACTTCCGCCAGCTTCGCAAACGCCAGCGTATTGTGCTTGTTGCTGTTGTAGGCCTGAAGGAAATAGAACTTCGCGCGCTGGGCGTCGGCCTTCTGCTGCATGACCAGCCCCAGGGCCGTGGCCAGCTCCGAATCGACCGCTGCGTTTCTGTTGCCGATCCGCCGGACCAGGTCTTCGAGCACCCTTTCACGACCGTCCTGGCTGTTCTGTCGCGCCAGGAGGTAGCGAATGGCCTCGGCGACAACCGCGCGGTCCGCCTGTTCGCTCACATAGCTTTGTAGAGCAGCCAGAATCTGAGCCGAGTAGTCTTTCGTGGTGGAGCGGGTCGCTAATCTCAACAGGAGCGGCTCGACGCCCGATGCCTGAGGGTCCAGCCGCTTGGCCGCAATCAGCAGGACGACCGCCTGGTCGATCACAGGCCCGTCCACATCGAGCGCGTGCGTCAACTCCCGGGCAATCTGCACGAACCGGTCCGCTGCTGAAGATGAGCGGAGCCTGTCAGAGGCGTCGGCGTGCGGCGTCGCAGGAGGCGAGGCGACGGTCGGCCAGGGAGACGGCGCTTGCGCGCGAACATTGCAGGCAAGCAGAACCGCTGTGAGGAGCACCACGACCGACCTGTCCCTGAACATCCGTTTCTCCTTGAAGGCATAGTACGAGCCTTGTATCAACAGGGTATTTCGGGCGACGGCCCTGCTCGCTTTAGATGTTATCGCCACAAGGACCGAGGATTTCCCATCATTTGGACAGGCGCAGGTCCGATAAGTTCCGGGTGGTGTCGCGAAGCGGGTTGGCCAGGCCAATACCCTCAGGGCCTAGCCACAACCGCCGTCGTTCTCCTGCCTCCAAGCAGCAGCCCGAGCATTTCGATGTGCAGGAGCCAGGAGATCAGTAGGTACGCGACGGCGGCGGCCGGTACGGCCAGGGACAACTGAAGGGCAATACCGTGGTACCGCAACGCGTACATCACGGCCAACAGGACGACCTCCATGCAGATCGTCGCACCGATCGTTTGCAGGATCGCCCGCCCCATTCCGTGGAGAAAGCCGGGGCCCAATCGATGTCGCAGGACGGTCATGAGAATCCCAACCTGGATGTACGAGCAGATGGCGGTCGATGCGGCCAACCCGCCGCAGCCGAGGAACCACACCAACGTCAGGTTCAGACAGACGTTGACCAGCACCGCAACCGCCGCGCTCCTGGCCGGAACACCCGACTCCTGAAGCGCGTAGAAGACACGCGTCAACACCTGCTGAGCGAAGTATCCGCTGAGCCCCAGAACGTAGAACGCCAGGGCGAAGGTCGTTCCGACGGAGTCGGCCGAACTGAATTCCCCCCGCTCGAAAAGCAGGCTGACCGTCGGCTCGCTGATCAACACCAAGCCGACCGTAGCCGGAATCGAGATGAACAACGAGCATCGCAATCCGCGCGAGACGGTGTTGCGCAGCGACACAAGGTCGTTCCGCGCCGCGTCGGCGCTCAACACCGGGAAGATGGCCGTCGCCAGAGAGATTCCAAAGACACCGAGCGGGAACTGATACAGCCGCTGCGCATAGAACAACTGTGAGACCGCTCCCTCCCATAGCGGATAATCGATTCGCCATCCGAGCAACATGAAGAAATGCCCTTTCTCCGGCGAACCGGACAACCAAAGGGCGATGAAGCTGTCTGCCAGCGTGTTGATCTGCGTGGCGGCCAGGCCGAGAATCATAGGCCCCATCAGGAGCAGCACTCTGCGAAAGGCATCCGATCGAATGTCCCATGCCGGACGCAGGTGAACTCCGCAGGAGTGAAGCGGCGGGATGTGCATAACCAGTTGAACGAATCCGGTCAGCAGAACGGCCCCGGCCGCCAGGAAGACCTGGGTCCGCGCAGGGACCTTCAGGGCCCATCCGCCGAAACACAAGGCCACAATCAGCAACACGTTCAGAACGACCGGGGCGGCCGCCGGGGCGGCAAAATGCCTGTGCGTGTTCAGGATGCCGCCCAGGATCGCCACCGTGCAGACCAGGATCATGTAAGGCAGCATCGCACCGGTGAGAACGAGTTTCAGCCGGGTCGCCTCGTGGTCCGAGAGCGCGTACAGGATCCAGACCAGCGCTTCCCCTGCGATCACGATCACCGCCAGCAGAACAAACACCACCGTCGCGGCTGTCATTGCCAGTCGGTCGGCCGCACGTCGATCCCTTGCCAGCTCCCGGCTGTATACCGGGATCAGGGACGATGAGGCGGCGCCCTCGCCAAAGAGCCGACGCGAGAGATTGGGGATCATGAAAGCAATGACCCAGCCGTCCATCACGCCGCTGGCGCCGAGAAAGAAGGCGAAGACCATGTCGCGGATCATGCCGAGAACCCGGCTGACGACGGTCAACACCACGATTTGTCGAAACCCTTTGATCAAATTCGTTCCTCCCTGAACGGCGAGCCTCAGGACCGGCCCGGACTACGCTTCGATACCCTTTCGCGGCGCCACGCTGAACGGCCGGCACCGGCCCACGTTGTTCAGTAGGCCGACCGCCATCATGTTCACCAGCAGGCTGGAGCCCCCATAGCTGACGAACGGCAGGGTCAGTCCCGTGATCGGCATCAGGCCGAGCGTCATGCCGACGTTGATTGCCACTTCGACGACGAACATGGCGACGATTCCCATCGCCATGAGCCTGCCGAACGGGTCGGTGTTGTGGACGGCGATCTCCAGGCCACAGACCACAAGCAGGACATACAGCAACAAGAACCCGATGCAGCCGATGAAACCCACCTGGTGGGCAATCACCGAGAAAATGAAATCGTTGTGTCGTTCAGGAAGAAAGTCGTATTTGACGAAGGGCCCCTGGCCGTAGCCGGCCCCGCTCCAGCCGCCCGAGGCAACGGCGAACTTGGACCGGACCAGGTGGTAACCCCATTCGTTCCGCCAACTGCGCTCCGTGAACTTGCTCCCTACAAGAAGCTTGCCCAAGGCGGGATGGTTCTGGGCCTTGTCGCGCACCGACCGGCTCTGGAGCAACACGCTGCTGATTCGGACCCGTTGGTACGGCCTGAGCATGAACCACATGGCGGGACTGACCACCACCGCCAGCAGCACGATCATGGCCAGATGTCTGATCCGCGCCCCCGCCACGAACAGCATCGTGAAGAACACCGGCATCATCAGCATGACCGTACCCAGGTCGGGTTCCAGCAGAATCAGCACCATCGGGACCAGCGTCACCGCAAACGGACCCAGAAGAGCGCTGAACCGGCTGTAATTGCTCCGAAAACGCAGATACCACGCCAGGGCCAGAATGTAGGCGAGCTTGCAGAACTCCGAGGGCTGAATCGCCGGCAGGGAGTGAGAGCCGATCCTGAACACGATCCAGCGGTGGGCCCCCCCGCGCAGGGGCACGAACGGCAGCGACACGTACTTGCCCAGCAGGATCACCGCCAGCAGCAGCACGGTCGCCAGGTAGATCCAGTGGCTGACCGCCCCGAGGCGCCGATAGTTGACCAGATTGGCGGCGACGAATCCCGCCGCGCCGACCACCGCGAAGACCAGTTGCTTCTTCCAATAGCCGGCCAGCTCGGCCGCATCGCTGGCCGGGCTGGGTTCGTCGGGGTGGCCCACCACATAGATCGTGGCGATTCCGACCGCGAGCAGGCCCATCATGCAGGCTATGAGGCAGATCCGGACAGGTAAGAGCCGCCCCTTCAAGAAATTACGCATATTCTCAGCATACCACAGGGTCCCTTCTACGTACAGTCGCAGGTGGCGAAATCGCCCTCGGCATCCCGAGGGCGGGCCTCGATCCGCTCCCGGGCTCCAGGGCAGGAACGTCCGCTTTTTTGGTTTTGGTCTTGATTTGGATGGCCCTTTCTGGTACGCTACGGTAGGTTTTCCAGGTCTGATGGACCGCCCCCAAGGGGGAACAGACCGTTCCGTCAAGCGGCGGGAAAGGAGGAGCAGAGGGACATAGAGCACCGCTGTTACCGGCTTTTCCCGCGAGTTGGATCGCCACGTTCGTGGCCGTTTGGGCTGTCGGTTTGTCCCGGAGGCGTTTGCATCAGCGGAACCACGAAGAAGAGAGAAGAGAAGAGAAGAGAAGAGAAGAGCAGAAGCAGACGAAACAAAACCAAGGTGGAGCGGGCGGTGTTGGCCCGCGAAGAAGAAGAGAAGAGAAAGGAAGGTTTGGTCATGAAGAGGCTGAGTTTGTTGCTGGCTGTGCTGGTGCTTGGCAGCCCGGCCTTGGGGGCCGTGAGGATCATCGTCGAGCCCAACGACAATACGGCGGCGATCAAGTACGAGACGGATGGGGAGATCGTCCGGGCCTTTGCCCTGGACATCATGGTGGACGCCGGGACGATCATCGGAATCTCCGATTTCATCCGGGGCGAAAGCACCGCAGAGAACCCCGGCTATGGCATCTTCCCTGCGAACTTCGGCCGCTACATCACTGTCGACGCCGATACGGGTGAAGTCGCCACATGGGACGTGAGCAACTACACCCCCGTCGCGGATCCGTGCGATCCCGGCGCGCTGGGCGGACTGGGCACCGACGGCATCACGATCGAGATGGGCGCCCTTTACTATCCGGCCGCAGATAACTCCCCCAACGCCCCGGGCACCAGCGGCACATTGTGCAAGCTAACCCTCAGCACCACCGCCAACGTGACCGTGAGCCTGAACGAGGTTCGCGGCGGTGTCGTTCTGACGGACCCGGACGTGGCAGCGACAGTCGATATGCTCCAGGCCTCGGCCATGACCGTCGTACCCGAGAACGAGCTGCTGGCGCCGAGCCATCCCGATTACGCCGAATGGGTCGCCGTGGGCAAGCCGGTCTGCTGGGCCTATCCGAGACAGTGTCACGGTGACGCCGACGGCGTAGCCGAGGGCAATGCGAGCACCGGCTACTCTTATGTCGGCCCGCAGGACCTCAACGTCCTGGTGGCCGCCTGGCAGGTCAAGGAGCCGCCCTTCGGTCCGGGAATCGCGTCGATCGAAAACGGCATCTGTGCCGACTTCGCCCGTGACAAGGAGGGCAGCGAAGCGACCGGCTTCTATCGCGTCGGTACGACAGACCTGAATCGTCTCGTGGCCAACTGGCTGATCAAGGAAGCGCCGAAAGGCCCGGGCGTCCGGGGCGACTGTGGCGGAAGCCTGGTGCCGTAGCGCCACTGCTCTTACTTATGTCGCGTCGATCCGATGGAGCACGGTGAGCGTCGGTTCGATGCCCTGGAACGTACAACGAGGGCAAGGCCCATCAGAGGGCTTGCCCTCTTCTTTTGCGCTTGCCTGCCCTGGGTCTGCGTGGTATGGTCGGGATGGTTTTCCGCTGGTCCCTTCAGGAGGATTGAGCACATGAGACGCACTGCGAGCACCATCGCCTGTCTGGTCGTGGCTGTCCTGCCGATGGGCTGCCAAACCCCTTCCGCGCGGCCTCCGGACGGCCAGAGCGTCGTGGTGGAAGGCGGAGGCAAGTTCCCGGCGGCGCTGGCGGGCACGTGGAAAGCGGACCGCGACGGATGGGAGTTCGTCATCGAGCGGGATGGGCGCATCTCCTCGGCGGTCATCAGTCTCGGCCGGGTCCGCGTCACGCCGGGCAAGAGCGAGACGCTTCCCACCCAGGGAGGCGGCGAAGGACTTTTCGAACCCGGACCGTGGGCCGTCCACTGCAATCCGAAGACCAACGAGGTGATCGTCAAGATTGTCATGCGTCACGTGCGCGTCGGGATGGCCGAGGCGATTCTCGAAGGCACCAGCACAGACACGTTCTCCGGCCCCATGTCGCCTGCCGACAATGTCTGGCAGGTGCAGTGGACGAACTTCAGCACCTATCAGCTCCAGATGCCTGATGGCTCTGCATCGGAATTGTCGACCGACGAAACCTATGGCGAGACGAATTCACTGACATTCGAAAGGCTGTCGCGACCGTAGGTGTCACGGATGCCGCTGCTTGACCTTCTGGTACTCGAGAAAATCGACGTACTGCCCCATCTGGAGTGCGACGTCGCGCCGGCCGAGTTCCTTCAGAAGCGCGATGTGTCTGCGAACCACAGAAATCGCCTCCTCATAGCGATGCTGGTCCTCCAGCAACTTGGCCAGCCTCTCGTAATGGGCAAGGTTCTTCGGCTCCAGGACCATTGCCCGGTCGAAGGCCTCGCAAGCTCCTTTGAGGTCGCCGGCCCGTGCCAGCACGTCGCCGAGCCGATCCCACGAAACAACAGAGTTCGGGTTTCGCTCCAGATCGATGCGAAACCACTTCGCCGCCTCGGTCAGGTGCACTCGGGCCTCCGCTCTTCTGCCCGTCTTCTGTAGTGCGATGGCCAGATTCCGGTGGGCGGAAGCAAGCGCCATTTTCTGCGGCCCGGCATTCTCCCCGCCGGCGACCGCGTTTTGGAAGGCCTCGATGGCCCCCGCCCAGTCGTCCTGAGCCAGTCTGACGGCACCGACCCGGCTCCAGGCCTCGATCGCCACAGACGCATCGAGTTGGGCGGCTCGTTGATATCGTTGTGCGCTCTCGCCATAGTGCCGCTGTGCCCAAAGCTGTTCGGCCTCTCGAAGACATCGACGGGCCAGTCGCCACCGGGCGCCCTGCCGGACGACAGGGGCCACGAGATCCTCCACCGGTGCGTAGTCATCGGTCAGCACCAAGTGGGAACTTCCCGCGTGAATGCGTGTGACATCCGACTCGTCGAGCAGCCGAAATGTCATGTGTCGGTCGAAGCCCTCCAGCGACCGTCTTGCATCACATGCATGCTGCGCCGCAAAAACCACAAAGGAACTCAAGGCCGACTGCCGGCTCGGCGGTTCTCCAATGACCTCGACATGTGAGAATGTCTGCCGCAGCGTGCCGACCAGGGCGCCCAGAAGGCGGCCGCCTTCGCACGTATCGACCAAGGCCAGCATGTATGCACCGTCCTCGGCCAGAAGGCCGGCAACCTTCTCGTTGAACTCCTGCGTCACCAACTGGAACGGGACAGACTCGCTGCCGACCGCATCGGCGAAAATGAAGTCATACGACCTCGGCGACTGGCCTGCGTCCCGTTCGCGCGCCAACTGCTCCACACCGTAACGCACGTCCATGTGGACGGCCTCGATCCCCATCCCCTCTTTCAAGTCGAGGGCCTGTCGCGCTGCGCCGGTAACGCCCGCGTCGATCTCGACGACGTGCACCCGAGCCTCGGGCCAGACCGTCGCGATATACTGCGGGAAGGCATAACCTCCGCTGCCCAGGACCAGCATCGACGGCACGCTCTTGCCCTCTGCCACACCGTGTGTCAGAGCCGCGAAGACGTTCGTGTGAAAATCGTGCAGTCGCGTGACCTCGCCGATCACGAACTCGGTACCGCCGATCCTGTCGCGCAGAAGCGACCGTCGGTTGGGCCGATCGGACATCCGCCGGACAGCGATATGACCGTATGGCGTCTCGTCCTCGTAGATCACGTTCGGATCGCGCGCCTCGCGAAGACAAACGCCCACGCCGGCCTCGCGCGCCCACTCCGCGGGTCCCATACCCATCACCCCCAGCGTTGCGAACACCATTGCCCACAGGCACAGCGCCCAGCAACTGGTCCAGTAGAGCAGCGCCATGCCCAACAGGGCGGCGCCGATGAGCCAAACGATCGCGGTGCAGCCATAGCTGGGAACCAGGTAGAATGCCGTCAGAGACATTCCGACGATGCTGCCGGCGGCACCCCACGCACAGAGGACCCCTGCCGCACGACCGAGGGTCGGCCCGGCGTTCAGCGCCATCTTCGCGATGACCGGGATGACAGCACCCAGAAGCAGCGACGGAATGAGGAACACCGCGGAAACGTGCAGGAGAACGTGACAGGGCCAACTCACTTGCCAAGGCCACAACCAGTGGTTTGCCAGGTTGTTGAGCACGATGGCGGCGACGCACGCAGCAGAAGACAAACCGAACAGAACCGCCAGAGTCCGCCGGACGTGGAAGCGGTCGGCGAAGCGACCGCCGAGATAGCCGCCCAAGACCAGTCCCGTCAGAAGGACGCCGAAGACCGAGGTCCACGTATACAGCGATGTCCCCAGGCTGCCGCTTGCCAGCCGCGTCGCGACCAATCCGAAGGCCGTGACGCAGCCGCCCACGAGAAAAGCGGTTGCGCCCGGAACGAAGAGCCGTAGTACATCCCTGAGTCTGCCCATGCCTCTGTTTCTCATCCTTCGGAGCAAAACCGGAGTATAGCAGAGACCGCAGACGCTGACAAGGCAAGCGTGCAGACGCATCAACCTATGGCTGGACTTGTACGATCGTCCGGCGGTAACTGTATAGACTCGGCTGCCCGTCGTCCACCACCTCCAGGATGACGTGAATCGTCCGGGGCGAGCTTGCGTTTGGAACGACCAGGCGAGCCTGAGGCGTTGCGTACTTTTCGATCTCCACAGGCCCCCGGTGAGTGCCGGCCTCTTCGTATACGAACCAGCGATACGCCAAGGCATCTCCGTCGGGATCGTGCGTTCCCGCCGCATCGAGCAACACGCTCTGCCCCGGACGGACGACCATGTGTACGACCGCCTTGCTCTCGTCGTCGGCAACCACGACCACCGGGTTGTGGTTGGCCCTCTCGAGGCGATCCGCCACACACCAGTCCATCCGGGCCGCGAAGTCGTGCTGATACGCCCGGCGCCACCGCCAGATCGTGGCCTGAGCCGTCGTATAGGAAACCCCGTTGTCCGCGACAACCGTATCCTGACAACCTTCGGCGTTGGTCCAGATGGGGCGCGTTTCGCCGTAGCAGGCGTACAGCACGTAGCGCCCACCCCATCCGCCGTACGCGGGACTGACGTCGCCGCCCAATCCGTTGCCGATCAGGTTGAAGAAGGACGGCGTATCCCCTTCCATGATGTACTCCAGGCGTGGATAGAGGGCGCCGAGAGGACCGTGGCCATGGATGATGTTCTCTTCCAGCCAGGGGTTGTCCACCAGATCGAACGCGTGCATCGGCCCGTTCCGGTACCGGCGGTCGCCCGATATACCGGTCCACGTCGCCTTGTAGTACTCGCGATAGTCGACCGTGCTCGGCGTGACGATGTAGAACAGCGTCGGAAACGTCGCGCGCAGCCAGCGGCCGGAGTCGTCCTGATCGGAGATCGTGTATACGCGAAGCTTCGACACAAAGGCATTCAGGTCTGCCTCGGAGCGCTCGCTTTTCACGTCCCACAGGGCCTGCGCCAGGCAGTTGGCCCCTCCCCAGACGCTGATCCAGACCGGCCGCGGGTCGGGCCGATCCACCACCTCGATGATGTGACGCGAGCCTTCGGAACTGCAACCCGGCCCTACGCCTTCCATGCCGAAGACGGGCCGGCCCGACTTGGTGACACTGCGGAGATGCTCGGCGGTGGGATACCCCGACGCATGGCGAAGCAGGTTCTCGCGCACCTTCCCGAAAGCCTCGACGCGCTGGCGGATCTTGTCGGGCCGCACTTCATCGCGTAACCAGACCGATGTCGTCGCAATCATGCCCTCCACGTCGAACTCGTTCGAGTACACGAGGAAACGGACCATCGATTGCTCGTCGTCCGGCTCGTTGGTGATATCCGTCAGCACGATGACTCGCGGCTTCTGGCGCGGCTCGAAGCGCACTTCGGCTTCCGTCGCGCGGCCCGGAGCGATCAAGCCCAGCACCAGCAGGATATAACCCACAGACTCCACGGCGGTTCGATCCATCGATATCCAAGTTCCCATTTGTCTGCTCCCGTATCCCATGCGAGGTGGTTCGGACCCGCGGCGGCACGAGCCGTCGTGAAATGCTGCGTCCATGCCACGTGTGGCCGCTGTCTGTGTTTGTGACGAAGGCCCCGGCGCCTTCTTTGTACCCACACAAGCACTTCTGTGCAACCGGCAGCCACAGAATCCCCAGGTTGCCCAGCCACACATCGCGTTCCGCGTGCCGTCGGTTCGTACGCGGAGATCTCACGCCAGGGTGACATCGGCGTCCACTCGCGACGGAAAGGTTGCATTCGCCCGGACCTTCTCCTATACTGAGCATCGCCCATAACAACGAATCAGGAATCTCCAGCGTGAACCGACATCGACCGAACCCAAACGCCTCTTCGTGTGTGACGATGATCGTAGACCGTGACGGCAGAAGACGCGTGGTGATCGACAGCGTGCGTCCGCAGGTCGATGAAGGACGCTTCGCGATCAAGCGGTCGCTCGGCGAGACCGTGGCCGTGCGGGCGGATGTCTTCGCCGATGGGCACGACCGCATCCGCGTCGAACTGTTGTACCGGGGTCCTGGCCAGGAATCCTGGACCGTCCAACCGATGACTCATCGCGTCAACGACGAGTGGGTGGCAGGTTTCGCGGTCACCCAACTGGGCGATTATCTCTACACGGTTCGTGGCTGGGTGGACCCCTTCGCAACGTGGCAGGCAAGTCTGGCCAGACGAGCGGAAACGAATCAGGACGTCGCAGTCGAATTGCGGATCGGTATCGAGATGCTCCGGGCCATGGCGAAACGAGCCGGCCGATCCGATGCCGAAGCGATCAAGAAGCAGATCCGGCGTCTGCGTTCGGCCAGACAAGTCTGCACGGCGGTCCGGATTGCGCTGAGCGACGAACTGACGGCGCTGGTGGCCCGGTACCCTGACCGATCGCTCGCCAGCGTGTACGACAAGGAATTGGCGGTCATCGTGGACCGGCCGAAAGCGGTGTTCAGCGCGTGGTACGAACTGTTTCCCCGTTCGTTCGGCAGAGGCGGCCGGCACGGGACCTTCCGCGACTGCGAGCGGCTCCTGCCGGAGATCGCGCAGATGGGGTTCGACGTGCTGTACCTGCCTCCGATCCATCCGATCGGACAAACGCATCGCAAAGGCCGCAACAACGCCACCACCTGCACGTCAGCGGACCCCGGCTGCCCGTGGGCCATCGGCAGCGCCGAAGGAGGCCACACCGCCGTCGCCGGCGAATTGGGAACGCTGAGCAGCTTTCGCCGCCTGGTCGAGAAGGCCGGCGAGCACGGACTGGAAATCGCCATGGACCTGGCCTTTCAATGCTCGCCCGACCATCCCTATGTGCAATCCCATCCGGAGTGGTTTCGCCGGCGGCCGGATGGAACCGTGCAGTTCGCCGAGAACCCGCCGAAGAGATATGAGGACATCATTCCGCTGGACTTCGAGACGCCGCACTGGAGAATGCTCTGGGAGGAGCTGCGTGACGTCGTGCTCTTCTGGATCGACCAGGGCGTGCGGATCTTTCGCGCGGACAACCCGCACACCAAGCCGTTCGGTTTCTGGCAGTGGCTGATCGACGAGGTCCGCCGGCGCCACCCCGACGTCCTGTTCCTGGCGGAGGCGTTCACGCGGCCCAAGGTCATGCAGCGTCTGGCGAAGGTCGGCTTCAATCAGTCGTATACGTACTTCGCCTGGCGCAATACGAAATGGGAGCTGGAGCACTACATCCGGGAGCTGACGCAGACCGAGGTCGCCGAGTACATGCGTCCGAACTTCTGGCCCAACACCCCCGACATCCTGCCGCAGTACCTCCAATACGGCGGCCGAGCGGCGTTTATCATTCGCCTGGTTCTGGCCGCGACGCTGTCGTCCAGCTACGGCATCTACGGCCCGGCCTTCGAACTGTGCGTCACCGAAGCCATCGAGGGAGCAGAGGAGTATCTCGATTCGGAGAAGTACGAGATCAGGAGGTGGGACTGGAATCGCGAAGGCAACATCCGCGAGGTCGTCGCGCGTCTCAACCGCATTCGCCGGGCCAATCCCAGCCTCCAGCGATTTCGCAACATCCGTTTGTACGAGGTCCGGAACGAGAACCTGCTGTGTTACGGCAAGACCGGCGATGAGGCGGGCGATGTCACGGTGGTCATCGTGAACCTCGATCCGCACCACACGCAGTCGGGCCGGGTGCAACTGCCGCTGGATACCCTGGGCCTCGACCCACACCAGTCCTACCTGATGGACGACGCCCTGACAGGCAATACGTATGTCTGGCAGGGACCGAGCAACCACATCGAGCTTGACCCCGACGTGATGCCCGCCTGCATCCTGCATCTGCGACGCGCGTTGCGGCGGGAGATCGACGTCGAGCCTTCCGTCTGACAGGAGCCGTCGCCCGTGCGCCAGGCAAGAGAAAAGGCATCCGATTCGCTCTGGTATAAGGACGCCGTCGTCTACGAACTGCACATCAAGTCGTTCCACGACAGCAACGACGACGGCTATGGCATCGCCGATTACCTCGACATCCATCCGGACTACGGCACGTTGAGCAACTTCAAGCGGCTCCTGCGAGAGGCCCAGATGAAGATCATGAAGGAATCGCCGGAAGGAATCATCGCACATCTCACGGGCAGGAACGAAGAAGGCATCGTCTATGAAGCGATCCACGATGAGTTCTTTCGCCTGGCGCTGCTGGACATTGTCGTACGACGGCGCAGCCTCAGGGCGAAGTCCGGCCGGCTCATCGGGCGGCGAGGAGGCAGGTTCTCCGCGATGCCGGCCGACGGGGCCCTTCCCCAACTCTCTGGCGTCCTGAAGACCGAACAGAGCAATACGTCGATCGTCTACGACCGGACGTTCTTTCTCAAGCTATACCGCCGGCTGGAGGAGGGCGTCAATCCGGAGGCGGAGCTGTTGCAGAACCTGACGGAGCACACGGACTTCGCAAACCTTCCGGCTCATGCCGGCGCTATCGAATGGCAAACCGGCCAGGGGACTCCCATCACGGTTGCGTCGCTGCTCGACAGGGCGCCGACATCGAGTACCTCGAACCCTGGGCCAACCTGTGGTACACCCACACCGCCGGGGCCTTCCTCCATGCCTATCGCCAGAAGGTGGCCGACGCCGACTTCGTGCCGTCCGATAAGGATGACTTCGCCCTTCTGCTCGACACGTTCCTGCTCGAAAAAGCGGTCTACGAACTGGGTTACGAGTTGAATAATCGTCCGGAATGGCTGATGATACCGGCACGTGGCATTGTGCAGATACTCAAGGGATGTACTGCTTCTGATTCGTGATCCGCTGTTCGGGACGCCCGGTAGGATGGCGTCCGCCGGACAGCGAATTCAGAGAGGTCTTATGGACGAGAAGAGCCAGGTCTTGACAGGCTTCACCCTGTTGACGGACCACGACATCTATCTGTTCAAAGAGGGAAACCACTTTCGGCTCTATGACAAGCTGGGCGCCCACCTCGTCGAACACGACGGCGTCAAAGGCGTCTTCTTTGCGGTGTGGGCGCCGAACGCCGTGAGCGTTTCGGTGATCGGCGATTTCAACGGCTGGGATTGGGCGGCGCATCGACTGACCGCCCGGTGGGACGATTCGGGCATCTGGGAGGGCTTCATCCCAGGAATCGGAAAGGGGACGATCTACAAGTACCACATCGTATCGCGGCACAATCACTACTGGGTGGACAAAGGCGATCCCTACGCCTTCTTCTGGGAACTGCCCCCCAACACGGCCTCGGTGGTCTGGGACCTTCAATACGACTGGGGCGACAGCGACTGGATGGCGAAACGGCAGGAGCGAAACGCGCTCGACGCGCCCTACAGCATCTATGAGGTCCACCTGGGCTCGTGGCGCCGCGATCCGAGCGAACCCGACCGTCTGCTGAGCTATCGCGAGATCGCCCCGATGCTGGCGCAATACGTCAAGCAGATGGGGTTCACCCACGTTGAGTTTCTTCCGGTGATGGAGCACCCGTTCTACCCCTCGTGGGGATACCAGACGGGCGGTTACTTTGCCCCAAGCCGGCGTTACGGTTGCTGCCAGGACCTGATGTACCTGATCGACCACCTCCACCAGAACAACATCGGGGTGATCCTGGACTGGGTCCCGTCGCACTTTCCGACCGACGAGTACGGCCTGTCGTACTTCGACGGAACGCACCTCTACGAACACGCCGACCCAAGGCTCGGTTTTCACCCGGACTGGACGAGCGGGATCTTCAACTACGGACGCCACGAGGTCCGTGCCTACCTGATCAGCAGCGCCATGTTCTGGCTCGATCGGTACCATGCCGATGCGCTGCGCGTCGACGCGGTCGCTTCGATGCTCTACCTCGACTACTCCCGCAAGGAAGGCGAATGGATCCCCAACGAGCAAGGCGGGCGTGAGAACCTCGAGGCCATCGCCTTTCTGCGCCGGTTCAACGAGATGGTCTACCGGGACTTCCCCCACGTTCAGACGATCGCGGAGGAGTCCACGGCCTGGCCGATGGTGACGCGCCCCACCGTCACCGGCGGGCTCGGCTTCGGCATGAAATGGAACATGGGCTGGATGCACGACACGCTCGAGTACTTCAGCCAGGACGCCATCTACCGCAAGTACCACCAGGACAAGTTGACTTTCTCGATCTGGTACGCCTTCTCGGAGAACTTCGCGCTGCCGCTGTCGCACGACGAGGTCGTGCACGGCAAAGGCTCTCTCTACGGAAAGATGCCCGGCGACCCCTGGCAGAAGCGCGCCAATCTTCGCCTGCTCTTCGGGTACATGTATACCCATCCCGGCAAGAAGCTACTGTTCATGGGAGACGAGTTCGGCCAGCATCGGGAATGGAGTCACCTGCACAGTCTCGATTGGCACCTGACCGAGGAGGAGTCCCATCAGGGCCTTCAGAAATGGGTGCGCGACCTGAACCATCTCTACCGCAGCGAGCCGGCGCTGTTCGAGACCGATTTCCACCGGGACGGCTTCGCCTGGATCGACTTCCACGACGCGGACAACAGCGTCATCAGCTACCTGCGCAAGGACAAGGCGGGCCGCTCCATCCTGGCGGTGATCTGCAACTACACGCCCGTTCCGCGCTACAACTACCGGGTTGGCGTGGCCGAGGGTGGCTTCTGGGAAGAGATCCTCAACAGCGATGCGGCGGAGTACGGCGGCAGCGGTCTGGGCAACATGGGCGGCGTCGAGGCCTCGGCGGCGTCCTTCTACGGGAACTTCGACCACACGCTGTCCGTCACCCTGCCGCCTCTGGGAGTGGTGGTCTTCCGGAAGGTACGGGACGCAGAACTCCCAACCGACAGCCCGTCGGCTCCATAACGGGACTGCGTGCCTGCCGCGGCCCTGTCGGGCCTACAGGCGACCGTAGGTTTCCGTCAGGTCTTTCAGTCTCGCCGCCAGGTGCGCATTGAGCCGGCCGTCGCGCATCCGCCAAAGCCAGTTGCCTGTCGCCTTGGCGGGGTAGTTCATTCGGGCCGAGGCGCCCAACGACAGGACATCCTGCATCGGGACGATCGCCAGCTTGGCAATGGAGGCCATCGCCAGCCGCATCAGTTCCCAGGAGATCTCCTTGGCCCCGGACTTGTGGCCAAGATACTCGGAGAGACGTTTGCGCCGAGCCCCGTCCATTTCGTGGTCAAACCAGCCGCGCGTCGTATTGTTGTCGTGTGTCCCGGTGTAGACGATCGCGTTGGGAATGTGGTTGTGCGGCATGTGAATGTTGCGCTTCGGATCACCGCTGAAGGCAAATTGCAGCACCCGCATGCACGGGAACTCGTACTTGGCAACCGTTTCACGCACGTCGGGCGTGATGTGGCCAAGGTCTTCCGCGAAAATCGCTGCGAACGGAATCTGCCGGAACAGCGTGCCGAAGAAACTCTCGCTCGGCGCCTTGACCCACTTGCCGCGCGCGGCCGTCTTGTGGCCGGCAGGCACCTCCCAGTACGCCACCAGTCCACGGAAATGGTCGATCCGCACCAGGTCGAACAGCAGGAGATTGTGCCGGATCCGCTGCATCCACCACGCGAATCCGGTCCGCTCGGAAAAGTCCCAGTCGTACACCGGGTTGCCCCACAACTGACCGGTCTTGCTGAAATAATCCGGGGGCACCCCGCCGATGAACTTCGGCTTCTTGTCGGCTCTGAGTTTGAACACCTCGGGGTTCGACCAGACGTCGGCGCTGTCGTAGGCGACATAGATGGGCAGGTCCCCGATCACCTGTACGCCCTGCTCGTGCGCGTAGCGCTGCAGATCGAGGTATTGTCGATAGAACGCATACTGAAGAAATCGCTCTCGTTCGATCGCTTCGGCCAGATCGGCCTTGATTGCATCCAGTGCCCTGGTCCGTCTGTCCCTCAGGGCCGCCGGCCAGTCGCACCAGGGTCGCCCCTTGAAATGCCTCTTGATCGCGACGAACGAGGCGAAGGGCTCCAGCCACGCTTGATGCTCCGCACAGAACGGCTCATAATCGGCCGGCTGCGGCCGTTCCTGAAACCGTTGAAAGGCTCGCTCGAGCAGCTCTCGCTTGTATCGCTCCACCTTTGGGAAGTCCACCCTGTCGGCCGGAAACGATGGAGGGCCGGCGATCTCGCCACGGCGGAGCAACCCCGCCCGGTACAGCAGGACCGGACTGATCAACAGGGGGTTTCCCGCGAAAGCCGAGAAGCAGTTGTAGGGCGAATGTCCCGTCCTAGCGGTGGTGTGGTTCAAAGGCAGAATCTGCCAGCAGTTCTGGCCGGCCTGCCTGAGAAAGTCGACGAAACGATACGTGGCCGGACCGAAATCGCCGATGCCGAATTCCGAAGGCACCGACGTGATGTGCATCAGGATGCCGCTGGATCGCTGTCTAAGCATGTCATGAACCTCGTCTGTCGGTTAGTCAGAAATCGTTGGAGAACTGGCCACAGCGTCGCCCCATCCACCCACCCCGGTTTGCGTCCGGCCTGTATCAACCCGTTCTAAGGAATCGCCAGGCCGAGATGGTGCGCCAGGTTCCCAAAATGCTCGACCCACTTGGCCGCTTCTTCGTCGTTGGCCGCAGCACGCCGCTTCATCGCCGGCCACTTGCGCTTGGCGATGTTGAAGAACACGTTCTGCGCGTTCTGCAGATCCAGCGTGGAGGTCAGCGTGCGAAGAATCTCCAGACTCTCCTCGATCGAGCAGAGCAGGTCCACGTCTTCGCTGCGTTCGGCCAGTTGATCCATCAGGTCGTTGATCCGATGGCTGCCTTCAAAACTCAGGCGTTCCTTGTCCAGGCTCAGCGACAGGCGTTCCGCTTCGTCGGCAAGGTTGCGCAGACGATTCACATCGATCGCCGCGGCCTGGATTTCTGCGCAGAGATCCTCGTTCAGGATGAACTCCGCCGGCGCCGACAATGCCTTGGGCAGCGGCATGTTCATGTTGCGGATCATCTGCATGATCGCGTAATTATGCTCGTAGATGTGCCGGAACGAACTCTCGATCTCCTCCCAGGTGCTCTCCAGAAGCTCGTGGAGGATCTGCCGCTGCGGGTCTTTGAACAGGTGTGTCAGCGAGTAGTTCTTTCCTCCGAAGACGACGTTCATCAGACGCATCACCTCGTTGCTGTCGCTTCGACGAAACGCCTTGTTGAGATCCTGACGGACCGCATGGAACTCGTTGTCATCCATGCGCCCCCGCACAGTGGCGAAAAGATTGTGATCGCCCAGATAGAAGACGACCAGATCGGCCGCATGCCGCTCGAAGGTGATGTTCGACCGAATCGTCACCCGGCCGGTGGTGAGAACCTGCATGCCGGCCTCTGCCCGGTCCAGGCCGTCCACGGTGGCCGTATAGCAGTAGATCTCCGTCGTCCGTTCGCGGGCCTCCTCGAACACCGAACTGAGCGCAAAGTGCGCCGCCACCCGGTTCAGGTCGATGCGCGCCGGTTCGACAAAGGCCTCATAGACTTCGCGCCCGTTGGCAAACGGCCGAACGTTGGCGGGAGCATGCTGCAGCATCTCCTTGAACTGCGGCACGAGGTCCCAGCCTTGCACCTCCTGGCACAACTGCATCGACCGGGCCGCGTACTGCATCACCTGCACCGTCTCGATCCCGGCGATGTTGTCGAAGAACCATCCGCAACTCGTGTACATCAGCAAAGCGTGCCGCTGCATCTCCAGGAGCTTGAGGAATATCACCTTTTCCTCCGGGGGCAGCGCCCGTCCGGTCGACTGGGTGATGAAGTCCTCGACGTTCTCCTGCGAACGATCGTTGATCGCGGCGATGTACTCGTTGCGCAGCCTCCACGGATCGGCGTGGTATCTTGACATGCGATCCTGATACACCTCCGCCTGCTTGTCGCGGACCCAATCCATGGCCTGTCGCAAGGGGGCGCGCCATTGCTGCTTTCCCGAATTGGCCTGGTCGGCGGCACAGCCGCAGTTGCTCTTCCACCGCTCCACTCCGTGCGCGCAGCTCCAGGAGCTGTTCTCCCAGATCTCGACCTCCTGGTCCGGCGGGAACTTCTCCAGGTACTCGCCATAGATCGTGATCTTCGCCAGGCTGTTGCTCTCGATATGGTGAATGCAGTAGGCCAGCGCCATGTCGCCGTGACGGTGGTGATGCCCGAACGATTCCCCGTCCGTCGCTACGTGCACCAGACGCGGGCCATCGCCGTCGGAGGGAAATGCGCCGATGAGCCGCGAGGCGAAGTTGGTGCCGCTGTGAAGAAGGCCGCCGTAGGCGATGTCATGCGAAGCCGGACCGCTGTAGAAGAACAGCACGATTTGCCTGCCGGAAGGAAGGACGCAGATATAGGGAACGCTCGTGTCGAGGTCGTTCTCGTTGACGTCCTTCCATCGGCGCGCGCCCACCTTGCGGACCCGCTTGGCCTGCCGCGGCGCCAGAATCGTGAACTTGATCCCGTGCTCGGCCAGCACCTCCAGCGACGGCAGGTCCGTCGCCGTCTCGGCCAGCCACATGCCTTCCGGGGCCCGCTGGAACCGCTGCTTGAAATCCTGGATGCCCCAGATGACCTGCGTGTGCTTGTCGCGGGTGTTCGACAGGGGCAGGATCATGTGGTTGTACGCCTGCGCCAGGGCGCTGCCGTGCCCGGAGAAGCGTTCCCGGCTGTTCCGATCGGCCTGGAGGATGCTCTCGTACACGTCCGGGGCATGGGTTTCGAGCCAGGACAGCAGCGTCGGCCCGAAATTGAAGCTCATGCGCTCGTAGTTGCTGACGATGTCGACGATTTTGCGATCGGGACCGAGGATCCGCGAGGCGGCGTTCTGTCGATAGCACTCCTCGGTGATCCGCGCATTCCAGTCATGGTAGGGATAGGCCGAATCCTGTAGCTCCACGTCCTCCAGCCATGCGTTCTCACGCGGCGGCTGGTAGAAATGGCCGTGTATGCAGACATATTTATCCATCTACGACCTCACACTGCACACTGCATCAGGCAGTGAATCAGTTCCAATCAGGGTCAGGCAGGCACCGTTCCTCACCTTGTCGCGAGGGGATGCACAGCCCGCCTGAACCGTTCGACTCGCGGCCGGTGCCGCACGAAACACGTGATAATAAGGCAACTTCCCCTGACAGGCAACCGCTCTCCCCAGATTGCCACCCGTCCGAAGTTGTCGCCATCCAGGCTCTTCGGTATTATCGTCATCTGGTGCTCTCGTGCTACAGCGCTTAAGACGCTCCCGGCAAAGATAATCTGGAGGTGACCGCCATGACCGAGTCAAACCGGCCGCACACTTGGATACAATGCCCAAAGACGCTACTGTCGGCACTTCTTGCCTTTATTACCTATGCACCCCAGAGTCTCACGGCGGCCTCGCCAGTGCCTTCGGGGCTCCTGTGCGAGTTGACGAGTGAACCGACGAAGACAGCGATTGTCGATCCCCGGCCGGAGTTTGCGTGGATCGTACCTGGGCTGAACCAGGACGACGTCCAGACGGCATACCAGGTTCTCGTCGCCTCCTCCATGAACCAGATCGAACAGAATTTGGGCGACCTGTGGGACAGCGGCAAGGTCCTGTCCTCCCGGTCGGTCGGCGTCGAGTATGCCGGCCGGCCCCTCTGGCCGGACACAACGTGCTGCTGGTGTGTGCGGACATGGAACCAGCAGGATCGCGTCAGCCCCTGGTCACATGTCCAGACGTTCCGCACAGGGCCTCTGGATGGCCCGTACACGACCATCCGCTACCCCCTGGCGACCACCAGAGTCAAACCGGTCCGGGTCGTCGCCAAAGCGGATAGGTATTACTTCGTCGACTTCGGCAAGGCCGCCTTCGGCACCGTCGAGCTGACCTTGACCAGCCCCGAAGCAGGGCGTCAGATCGAGGTCCACCTGGGCGAGGTCTACGCCAAGCCCGACAGCATCGACCGCAATCCGGGCGGGTCCAGACGATACCGGCAACTTGAGCTGACACTCGAAGAAGGGACTCACACGTACAGGCTGACCATCCCGCCCGACAAGCGAAACACCGGTCCGCAGGCGATCAAGATGCCGGAATCCGTCGGGGAGGTCATGCCGTTTCGGTACTGCGAAGTGGTCAACAGCCCTTCGGCGCTCGATGCCTCGACGATCTGCCAGATCGCGGTCCACTATCCGTTCGACGAGGGAGCCTCCCGCTTCCATTCGTCCGATCCGACCCTCAATGACGTGTGGGAGCTGTGCAGGTACAGCATCAAGGCGACGAGCTTCTGCGGCGTCTACGTCGACGGCGACCGCGAGCGGATTCCCTACGAGGCCGACGCCTACATCAATCAGCTCTGCCACTATTGCGTGGACCGCGAATACACAATGGCCCGCTACACGCATGAGTATCTGATGACTCACCCGACCTGGCCGACCGAGTGGATCCTGCATTCGGTGCTGATGGCCTGGGCTGACTACCTGTATACAGGCGACACCGACTCGATCAAGCACTTCTACGACGACCTGAAGGCCAAGACGCTGCGGGCGCTGGCACGCGAGGATGGACTGATCAGCACGCAGACCGGCTTGGTGACCGACGAGGTGCTCGCGTCGATCCACTTCCGGGGCACGCTGCGGGACATCGTGGATTGGCCGCACGGCAACATCCTCGGCCTCCAGGGCGGTTACGGCGAAACCGACGACTTCGAATTTAAACCGATCAACACCGTCGTCAACGCGTTCCACTATCGGGCGCTCGTGCTGATGAGCCGGATCGCTCAGGCCATCGGCGAAGAGCAGGACGCCGCGCAATTCGCCTCGGCCGCAGCGAAGGTCAGGCAATCCTTCAACGACAAGCTGCTCGATAAGGACAAAAGCATCTACGTCGATGGGGAAGGCAGCACGCACAGCGCGCTGCACGCGAACATGTTTCCGCTGGCGTTTGGTCTGGTGCCGCCGGAGCATGTCGAATCCGTCGCGGCATTCGTCAAGAGTCGCGGCATGGTGTGCAGCGTCTACGGTTCGCAGTATCTGCTCGAAGCGCTCTACGAAGCGGGCCTCGACGACTTCGCGCTGCACCTGATGACCGACCGCAAGACGGACCGAAGCTGGGCCCACATGGTCTACAACGTGGGAACGACGATCACGCTCGAAGCCTGGGACAACAAGTACAAGCCCAACCAGGACTGGAACCACGCCTGGGGCGCAGTGCCTGCCAACATCATCCCCCGCTGCCTGATGGGTGTCGAGCCGGTCGAGCCGGGCTTCGCCAGGGTGCAAATCAAACCACAGGTCGGCTCACTGACGCGCGGCAGCCTCGATCTGCCCACGATCCGGGGCACGATCCGCATGGATTTCGAGGCGACCCTGGGCCAGTCGTTCATCCTGAACGTGGCCACGCCGGCCAACATGCCCGCCGTCGTGTACCTGCCCAACCTGGGCAGCGACAGCACGCAGGTGCTGATGGACGGCCGGACCGTTCAGGGTCGACGCGAAGGCAAGTTCATCGTCCTCGAAGACGTCACGCCGGGAAACCACCGCTTCGAGCGACGCCTCTGAGTCAAGCGGAGAAGCCGTGTGGCAGCCTCAAACGCGCCAGCGTTTGGGGATGGCGGCATCATGCTCTGCCTTGACTGTGGAAGATCCCCGTGCATTAGACCATCCCCAAGCTCTTCGAGCTTGAGGCTGCCACACAGCTACAGACCTATGGCGAAAACTGGCGGTCACTTGGCCAGCTCGCCGAAGCGATTGGCGATGGCTAAGGCCGGGTCGAGCGGGACGTCCACGGCGACAGTCCCTTTGGCGATCTCGACCGTCGGTCGCGGCGTCAGCTTGCGGCCCTTGAATTCGGGCAGCCACTTGCGCTCGGCTTCGAGCATCTCGGCGGTCATGTCCCGGACTTCCTTCAGCGTGCAGACCGCCGAGGTCAGCGGGTCCATCGCCACCGCCTGCATCGCCCGCTCCGGGTCCCCCGTCAGCGCCGCCTCGACCGCCAGCTCCTGCACGGTGACGTTGCTCTGGTTCAGCGCCGCGCACTGCACCGGCAGCTCGCCGATCGTCACGGGGTGCAGCCCCTGCGAATCGACGTAAACCGGGACCTCGACGCAGCAGCCCTGCGGCAGATTGGTGATGTAGCCGTCGTTGCGGACGTTGCCGTTGAGACGGAACGGCCGGTCCGTCTGGGCCGCTTCGAGGATATACGAACAATATTCGACGCTGCGACGCGTGATCCTGGGCGATTCCGTCGCGAGGTAGTCCACCTTCTTGTACTTCTCCGCCAGCATATTGCAGTAGTGATAGTAGGCGCCGGAGGCCCCGCCGAAATCAGGTTGATCGCAGTACAGATCCAGGGCCCTCTTGCTGCCGCGGAACCACGGCACGTATTCGGACAGGTGCCCCGTGCTCTCGGTCATGAAGTAGCCGAAGTGCCTCATCACCTCACAGCGCACCTTTTCGTTGACGTAGTACTCGGGCTTCTCGATGTGGCGTTTGAGAATCGGGTACAGGTCGCGCCCGTCGCGCTTGTCCCGCAGCGAGAGAAACCACGCCATGTGGTTGATCCCCGCGCAGACGTAATCCACCTGCTCCTTCGGCACGTTGACGTAGCGGCTGATCAAGTCCAGCGTGGTCTGCACGCCGTGACAGAGCCCGATGAACTGCACGTCGGCCACGCACCCGAGAGCCGAGCAGTTGGCGCCCATCGGATTGGCGTAGTTCAGCAGGATCGCATCCGGACACAGCTCGTTCATGTCCGCCGCCATGTCCGCCAGCACGGGAATCGTCCGCAGCGCGCGGAAGATGCCGCCCGGACCGATGGAATCGGCGATGCACTGATCGACGCCGTACTTCAGCGGAATCTCGTAATCCATGCGGAACGCTTCGACGCCGCCGATCTGGATCATGTTGATCACGTAGTCGGCTCCGTCGAGGGCCTCGCAGCGATTCAGCGTCGCCGTGACTTTGGCGGGCAGACGGTTCTCCCGGATCACCTTCTTGACGAACGCTTCCATCTTGGCCAGCTTGGGCCGCGTCCGGTTCATCAGACAGATTTCGCTGCCCCCAAGGGCCTCGGTGGCCAGGATATCCATGACCAGGGTCTTGCAGAAAATCAGGCTTCCGGCCCCGATCATCGCGATCTTCGGTTTCGACATGGCAATCGTCCTTCGTCAGTCGTCAGCTACTTGATGAGGTTCTCAAGGAGGTACAGGCCGCTCTTGCCGGGAGCGACGACGTCGATATCGCCGTCGCCATCGATGTCGGCGGCAGCCGTGTTGATCCCGAAACCCACGCGGCCGCCCTCGTGCATGGTATGCCGCGTCCACTTGCCCGACGCGATGTCGAAGTCATAGTAGTAGACGCAGACGGGATCGTTGCCGCCCGGATCGTTGCCGTTGTGGGCGCGATGGCGTTTGCCGGTGACCAGCTCCAATCGGCGGTCATTGTCCAGATCCGCGAGCAGCTTGAAGTGCGGCTGAGACCACGAATCGTCGATCAGGTGCTTGGCCCACGTCCGATTGCCTTGTGCGTCCTTGTTCTGCTCCATCCAGAACAGGCCATAGTTGTGGCCCAGGCCCCAGATCAGGTCCGAGTCCCCATCCGCGTCCACATCGTGGACGAGAATCGGAATGCCGGCATAGCCCAGTTCGAACTCCGGACGCCACGTCCACGAGCCGTTGGGATTCTGTTGGAGCCAGCCTTTCGGCGTCACGATGTCGCACAGACCATCGACGTTGACATCTCCGGCGCCAATGCCGTGCCCCGCCGCTTCCTGAGGCAGTACGTGCTTGTCCCATCGCACACTCTGCGGCGCCGAGGCGTCGCGGCGGTACTCGTACCAGGCCGCAGCGCTCATAATGTTGGGCAAAATATCGAGCTGGCCGTCGCCGTTGATATCATAGGCCAGCGCGGTTTCCATATTGCCCGGCGTGTCCACCTGGTGCAGCGTCCACGGCCCGCCGGCCTGGCCCGGATTGCGGACCCAGTAGACCATCTTGTCGTGCCAGGCGGCCCCGGCGGTGTCGGTCCAGCCGTCGCCGTCCACATCCATCGGCAGGTTGGCGAAGTCGTAATGGTACTCCCCCTCTTCCTTGATCTCGCGAACGAAGTGCTTCGTCCAGGTCGGCGCCTCGTACCAGAACCCGCCGCAGACGATGTCGAACTTGCCGTCCCGATTCACGTCGAGAATTCCCGCCGCCTCGAAACGCGAATCCGCGTTGAGCGTATGCAGCTTGAAGCCCTCTCCGACCTTGCCTTCCGCCGCCGCAGCAGATCCTGCCAACAGAGTGCCGATAGCCAGTCCCACGAGGACGTGGGGAATATGTCGAGTTCGCATGGGTACTCCTTCTTCAGAACGGTGTTTCCTTGTCGTTTTCATATGCTCCAGGGACTTCGCATCGCCCGCTGGAGCATCGAATCGGCCTGCCGGTCGTTGACGAATCTCTCGGCCGCCGGGTCCCACTGCAAAGGCCTTTCGAGCCAGTAGGCGATGTTGCCCAGGTGACAGACGCTGATCGAGCGGTAGCCGACGTCAGCATCGCAGGCCGGACGGTTCCGCGTCCGTACGCAGTAGAGGAAGTTGTCCGGGTGGTTCTTGCTCTCGTAGAGGTGCACGTCGTTGGCTTTCAGCGTCTGCCGGCGTAGCGAGTCAGGCTCGGTGATCAGTTGCTCGCGCGTCACCTCGATCATGCCCTCGGTCCCCTCGAACCGCACGCCCGGCGTCGGCTGGCTGATGCCCTCCCGCGTCATCACCGTGCCGTTGGCGTAGCGATAGGTCAGCGCCTTGAACTCGTCACCGTCGGCCGGAATGATCTCGACCGGTCCTGACTCATCCATCCCCATCGCCCACTGCGCGATGTCGAACATGTGCTGGCCCCAGTTGGTCATCTCGCCGCCGGAGAAGTCCTTCCACCGCATCCAGCCCAGGATGTCAGGATGGAACGGATGCCACGGCGCCTGGCCCAGCCACCGGTCGTAGTCCAGCCAGTCCGGCGGCGAGCCCTGTGCGGCTAGGTGACACTCTTCGGGGGGGCCGCCCACGTTGACCTTGATGTGCTTGACGTGGCCGATGTAACCGCTGCGGACCAGTTCGCACGCAAAACGGAATTCGTACCAGCTTCGCTGCTGCGTGCCGCTCTGGAAGATGCGTCCGTACCGCTTCATCGTGCGGGCCAGCTCGCGGGCCTCGTAGACCGTCAACGAAATCGGCTTCTCGCAGTAGATGTCCTTGCCGGCCTTGGCGGCGGCGATGGAAATCGGCGTGTGCCAGCGGTCGCCGGCGGCACAGAGGATGATGTCGATGTCCTCGCGGGCCAGCAGGTCCTCGAAGTTGTGGTATGCGACGCAGTCGTTGTTGCCGTAGTAGGTGTCGATGATGCTCTTGGCGTTGTGGAGATTGTTGCGATTGACGTCACAGGCCGCGACGACCTGCACGCCGGGTTTGCTGAGGAATCCGCCGCCCTGGACCCAGATGCCGCCACCGATGTGACGCGTGCCCTGCCCGCCGCAGCCGATAGCTCCCATCACCAGCCGCTCACTGGCCGGCGCCCGGCCACCGGCCCCAAGAGCCGACGACGTGATGACATAGGGAACCGCAACAGCCGACGCCGTAGCTCGTAGAAAGGTCCTGCGTGTGATGCCTTTTTGATATGCCATGCAACCTCCCATCCTTTTCATACGGTGCCGGACGGATATTCCCTGCCATCTTACTGGCAGCCGTCGCATGACGCAATAGCCTGATCGACCCCACTCCCCTGCCGAGGGGCAACCGAAAAGACGCGACTTGACAGCGATTCAGTGGTACAATGGCTGGTCAGTTGAGCTGTGACGATGGACCGCACGTTTTGGGAGGTTGAGTCGATGGCATCGCATGCCCCACACCGCTGCCGCTTTGATAGTCGTAAAGACCGCAGATATTGTCGCAGGACGGGCAGGCCGATCGAGCCCCATGCCCCACGTCCGTGGATGCTCTGGCTGCTACCGATCACCGGGCTGCTGGCGCTGGCCTGGTTCCTCGTCCGCGTGGTGCCCAAGCCCTCGCGAGCGATGTATCCCTGCCAGCGGGTGGCGATGCCACTGGCGTCCGGCTTCGTCGCCTGGCTGCTCGGCATTGCGGCCTCCGTAGCAGCCCTGCGCAAGGCCAGGTCGAGTCTGCACGGCAGGCGATACACCTTGGCGCTGGCCGCCATAGGCATCAGCGTCGCGGCGATCTGGGTGACACTGAGCATCACCGCCGAGAGAACCTTGCTGGCCGAGCCCCAGCCGGCCAATGAGCCTATCGGCGTCGCCCGAGGGATTCACCCCGGGCGGGTCGTTTGGGTGCACGATCCCGACGCGACCGACTGGAAAGGACCGGGCAATGGTCATCTCTGGCAGGACGAGCACACGAATCAGGCGGCCGTCGACGAGATGATGTCCCAGGCTCTTCGCAATCTGACGGGCGAGACCTCCGACAAGGCGGCGTGGGACGCCCTCTTCCGCTACCACAACAAGACCAAGGGCAAGGGCGACGTCGGCTACCAGCCGGGCCAGAGGATCACGGTCAAAGTCAACTTCGTCGGCTTCATCCGCACCACCGACGCTGTGAATCCCCAGACCTACGCGCTGCGAAGCTGGGTGGACTACATGAACACGTCGCCCCAGATGATCGCCTCGCTGCTGCGGCAACTGACGGAAACCGTCGGCGTCAGGCAATCGGACATCGCGGTCGGTGACACCCTCGCCTACTTCGCCAAAGAGTACTACGATATGCTGCACAGGCAGTTCCCGCTTGTCACGTACCTTGACTGTCACGGCGGTCCCGGCCGGACGAAGACCGGGCCGTCTTCGGTCCCTCTGCATTGGAGCTGCAATCCCGAAGGCTGCGCACAGGACTATGTGCCGCAGGCGTACGCCGAGGCCGACTACCTCATCAATCTGGCCAATCTCAAGGCCCACCCGAGCGCCGGCGTCACGCTCTGCGCCAAGAACCACTATGGCTCGCTGATCCGCCTGCCTTACGAAAAGGCCTACTACGACATGCACACGAGCTTCGACCGGGCCACCGGCCGTTACCGGAACCTCGTGGACCTGATGAGGCACAGCGAACTCGGCGGCAAGACCGTTCTCTATCTCATCGACGGCCTCTACGGCGGCATCCACTACGTCGAGCAGGTGCCGCGACGCTTCCAGTCGGCGCCGTTCAACAACGACTGGACCAGTAGCCTGTTCGCCAGCCAGGACCCCGTCGCCATCGACTCCGTGGGCCTCGATTTCCTTCAGGCGGAGACTAACACACAGAAGTACTCCTGCATGCCGGGCACCGACGACTACCTGCATGAGGCGGCGCTGATCGACAGCCCGCCTTCCGGCACGTTCTACGATCCCGACCACGCCGGCAACGTCGTGCGGCCGGCCAGCCTGGGCGTCCACGAGCATTGGAACGACGCGCGAGAGAAGAAGTACTCACGCAACCTGGGCCGGCCCGATGGGATCGAACTGGTCGCCGTCATGAAAGACAGCAACAAGGCAAAGGCAAGCGGCGTCACCGCCCCCGGCGCCAAGGTCAAATTGCTGGCCGACGGCTTCCAGTTCACCGAAGGCCCCGCTCCCGACCGCAAGGGCAACGTCTTCTTCACCGACCAGCCCAACGACCGCATCTGCAAGTGGTCCGTCGACGGCAAACTGACGGACTTCATGAAGCCCTGCGGCCGGTCCAACGGGCTGTTCTTCGACAAAGACGGCAACCTCTGGGCCTGCGCCGACATGGACAACGAGCTGTGGATGATCGATCCACAGGGCAAGGTCACCATCTTTGTCCGCGACTTCGACGACAAGCTGCTCAACGGGCCCAACGACCTGTGGATCGACCCCCAAGGCGGCATCTACTTCACCGACCCGCTCTACAAACGGCCCTATTGGAAGCGCGACCCCGCCATGCAGCAGGACGGCCAGCATGTCTACTACGTCACGCCGGACCGCAAGAGCATCGTCCGCGTCGCCAGCGACCTCGTGCAGCCCAACGGCATCATCGGCACCCCCGACGGCAAGCTGCTCTACGTCGCCGACATCGGAGACCGCAAGACGTACCGATACGCGATCAACGCCGATGGCTCGCTCGCGGACAAGAAGCTCTTCTGCTCGATGGGCTCCGACGGCATGACGATCGACACCGAGGGCAACATCTACCTGACCGGACGAGGCGTCACGGTGTTCAATCCCGACGGCGAGAAGGTCGAGCAGATCGACGTCAACAAGGGTTGGACCGCCAACGTCTGCTTCGGCGGCCCGGACCGGCGGACCCTTTTCATCACCGCCTCGGATTCACTGTTTTGCATCGAGATGCGCGCCACAGGCGCCTATTGACAACGGAACGGATGGGGAGATTGCAGCACCATGAGAACACGAACGATCACAGCATTTTTGGCCCTGTTCAGTAGTATCGCCTCGGGGGCCGTAGCGCCCTTCGCCACCGAAGTCGTCGAAGTCAAGAAAATCTGGGACGACGCCGCCCACAACGCCTTTACGGATTTGGTCTGGTTCGGCGAGCAGTTCTATTGCGCCTTTCGCGAAGGACGGGGCCACGTCTCCGCTGACGGCCGGATTCGCGTGTTGCGTTCGGCCGATGCGGACGCCTGGACTTCGGCGGCGCTGATCTCGTTCCAGGGCTATGACTTCCGCGATGCGCACCTGTCGATCACGCCGGATGGCCGGCTCATGCTGATCGGCGGCGCAGCGCCGCGAAAGCAGGACGGCGAATCCGCGCCCACGGGCAGCTTCGTGTCGTTCTCGCAGGACGGCACGACCTGGACCGAGCCGGTGATCGTCAGCCAGCCGGGGCGCTGGCTGTGGCGCGTCACCTGGCACGAGGGCAAGGCTTATGGCGTGTCGTATACCGCCGGCGGCAATGGCGGCCAGTACCTGTCGCTGCTGACCAGCACCGACGGGGTCAAGTACGAGCCGCTCGTCGAGAGGCTGTTCGACAAGGGCTATGCGAACGAGACGACGCTGCGATTCGCCCCCGACGGCACGTGCTACGCGCTGGTCCGCCGCGACAACTCGGGCGACGCTCCCAGCAGCACGATGCTCGGAATCGCCTGCCCCGACTACACGCAGTGGAAATGGCACGACCTCGGGACCGAGTTCAACGCCTTCGGCGGGCCCGACCTGCTCCGGCTGCCCTCCGGCCTCTGGATCGCCGCCGGACGCATGCACCAGGGCGGCGCCCACACCGCACTGACCGTCCTCGACGTCGAGAACAAGACGATGACGCGTCTGCTCGACCTGCCCAGCGGAGGCGACACCAGCTATCCCGGTCTGCTCTGGCGAAACGACCTGCTCTACGTCAGCTACTACTCCAGCCACCAGGGAAAAACCAGCATCTATCTCGCCAAAGTCCGATTCCCATAGCGTCTGCCCTGCATGCCGACACAGCCTCACAAGGCCCTGCCTTGTCATTCCGACCGCAGTGGAGGAATCTTGTCATAGACGAGAAGCACATCTGGCCTGCGGCCAGGTGTCTCGACCAGCCCCGCCATGCGAGACTGCTCCTGCCGAAGCACTACTCGAACCAGCCGTCGCTGAGATCGTGCCAGTCCGGATTGTCTTGCGCAATCAAGGCCACCTTTTTCTCGCGCCGCCACCGCTTGATCTGTTTATCCCGAGCGATGGCCGCATACGCGTCCCCGAAGACCTCGAAGTGGACCAGAGTATCAATGTGGTATCGCTCGGTGAAACCTTGGACATCGCCCTGCTTGTGCTGCCACACCCGACATCTGAGGTTGCCGATAACACCCATGTAGAGCGTTCGGGAACGGCTGGTCATGATACAGACATAATAGGTCTTGCTTCCAGGCACACACCGATTATGAGCTTCAGCCGCAGGCGAGGCAAGATTTTGCCGGGCCGGGCGGGGTTTGAGGCCAGGATTTCCGGTCCTGCGAAATTGCTCGGTTTCTGATTGACGGGAGAGGCAAAGCGGGTATGATTGTCATAGAACTAATTTGAAACAGGGCAGGAGGCCGGAGGCTGGAGGTTGCCATGGACGCATTTACGCTCCGACGCTTCTGCACGAGTCGCCCCGACGGGACCAGATACGAGCAACGAGATACGCGCTTTGGAGGCCGGAGGCCCCAGGCTGGAGGGTTCCATGAACGCATCTGCGCTCCGACGCTTTTACGCATCTACGCGGGCCCCGCTCGCGCTGCGAGCGACGGGCAAAGCCTGCCCCGAGCGAAGCCGAGGGGAGGGACGAGCGACACGCCTGGCCCGCAGGGCAGGTGTGCGAAACAAAGCCAATTTCGGCGTTTTTGGGCTGAAAATGCGGGTCGCGGCGGGAAGGCAAAGCCAATCCTGCGGCCGCCGGCAGCCGGAAGTTGGAGCGTAGGTGCGTAGAAGCGTAGACGGGTGCGAGGGCAAGCCGAGTGTGCAAAACAAAGCCAATTTGCGAGGCGGGAGGCTAAAGGCCGGAGACTGGAGGCCGGAGGGTATCGTGGACGCATCTACGCGAGCGCCGCTCGCAAAACGAGATACGAGCGACGAGAAACGAGATACGTGCCTCGCCCGGCGAGCCTTGCTGGCGGGCGAGGCGAGAGGTAGACTCAGTCAAAAACGAAAGGAGGCACCGATGATGGCAAGGACACTGGCAATCGCGTTGGTGGTCGTCGCGGCGGGCGCGTGCGGCGCGCAGGACGTCGGCGTCGTCGCGCCGGGAGCAGAGGTGAAGAAGCTGGCGGGCGGCTTCCAGTTCACCGAAGGTCCGGCGGCGGACGCCAAGGGCGACGTCTACTTCACGGACATCCCGGACAACCGCATCCTCAAGTGGTCGGTCGAGGCCGGACAGCTCAGCACGTTCCGAGAGAACTCGAACGGCGCCAACGGCCTGTACTTCGACAAGGCGGGCAACCTGCTGGTGTGTGAAGGCAAAAGCGACGCCGGGCGTCTGGTGTCGATCGCGCCCGACGGGACGCTGACCGTGCTCGCCGACAAGTACGAGGGCAAGCCGTTCAACAGCCTCAACGACCTGTGGATCGATCCGAAGGGCGGCGTGTACTTCAGTGACCCGCGCTACGGCAACCGCGACAACCTGCCGCAGGACGGCGAGCACGTGTACTACCTGACGCCGGACCGCGTCAAGGTGATCCGCGTCATCAGTGACATGGTCCGGCCCAACGGCCTGATCGGAACGCCCGACGGCAAGACGCTCTACGTCACCGACCACGGCGCGGACAAGACCTTCGCCTACGCCGTGAACGACGACGGCACGCTCACGGACAAGAAGCTCTTCGCGCCCGAAGGCTCCGACGGCATGACCATCGACAGCCGGGGCAACGTCTACCTGACCAACCGCGTCGTCGCTATCTACGACCGCGACGGCAAGAGGATCGCCGAGATCAAGGTCCCCGAAGGCCCGTCCAATGTCACCTTTGGCGGACCCGGCCGAAGGACGCTGTTCATCACCGCACGCACGTCGCTTTACAGCATCGAGATGGCAATGCGAGGGGCCCGGACGCCCGTGACGCCAATGAGGCGACCGCGACAACGATAAGCCAGCCTCTCTACCGTGGATGTCCCTCAATCGGCGGGCGGCGGCTCGACTGCCTCTGTCTCGACATCGTGACGTCGTATCGAACGAGGCAGCATTTGAGCCGCCAGCAGGAGAACCAGGCCCAGCCAGGCGGCAAAGGTAATCCAGGTGACAATCGCCGCGAGGATCAGCGCCAGCCAAACAGCGAACTGGAGCGACGGCAGCGGCACGTTGCGGCGTGTCGCATTGCGCCGCCAGCGTCGGACGCCCCAGAGGGACGCCGCGATCTCGCCGGAGCCGACGACCAGAAAGGCAAGGACACCCGCATAGACGATCCAGGGAACCGACGGCGGCGCCTCTCTGCGGACAGGCATGAGCGGTCGCCTCGTCAGCGCGAAGAGCGTCGCGGCCTCGCCGAGATAGGGCGCATCGGAGAAGATCGAGAGCATTCGCGGCACGAGCAATGTCCCATCCGGCAGCGGCCAGGCGGCGAGCATGGCCTCGGCGCCGAGAGCGTATGCGCGGTCGGTGTCGCCCATCGCGCGGGTAGCGCCGGCGCCGAACGCGCTGGCGGCGACTCCGAACCCAGCGACCACCGGTCCGGCGTCCACGTCGTTCATCGCGAACCAGCCGACCTCGATCCCTCTGGGATACTCGCGAAAGCCGGCCAGCCAGCGCCCCCGCTGCCAGAACCGGCCCTCGTACTTGTCGTACCAGAGCCGCGCCGTCTCGGGCCAGATCTGCGGCGCCCAGATCAGCATGAACGACAGTCCGACGCCCCGGGCGCTGTCGAGGGCCTGGCCCGTTCTTGAACTGACAACGTAGGCGGGCAATCCGGTGTGCACGTCCAGACGCGTGTCCTGAAAGCCCCGAATGGCGCGGGCGACGAACGCGGAATGGTCCGTGCCCAGAACGGCGTCGGCGCGCCGGATCGCCGCGACGGCCGGGACGATATCGACCGGGTAACACTGGCCGGGATAGTCATCCAGAAGCCCGAAAGGCGAGGCGTCCAGCTCAGCCGCCAGCGATTCGACCTGAGATCGCAGAAGGTCCTCGTACTTCGCATCGCCGAGCAGCTTCTGGTAGCTCGTCAGCGCGCTGATCACCAGCATGCGGTAGAACAGGTTCTCGGTCTCGAGGTACTTGTCGCCCCAGTGCTGGCGGACCCAGCCGGCGTGGTTCGGGTCGGCCACGAGCGCCGTCGCCGCCGCGATCGCATCGCGGGCGTAGTCCTTCGGCGCCGATGGCGCGAGCCTCGGATTCTGCTCGAACGCCTGTTGCAGGCTTTCGGTCGCCCAGAGATAGAAGACCGAGCCGAACAGCGGCCACTCCGTGCCGGCGATGTCGCTGGTGGTGAGTCGGCCGGCTATTCCCGACGCCACCCTGCGGCGGGCCCATTCGGCGTACCTGGGCGACAGCACACGGTGCCAGCGCCAGACGCGACGCGGCACGGCCGAGCCGTCCAGCCCGGGGTCGTGGAGGCCGCGCATCACCGTTCCTGCCGGGAGAACGAAGACGTAAACGGACAGGGCGAGGATGACCAGCGCGTTGGCGTAGACACAGACCCAGAGGCATTTCCGCATGCGAAACTCCACTTCCACCAGACCGCCGGCAAGACTATCGGCGTCCTGACCGCCTGTCAACGCGAATCCCCATCCTGTGCCCCGACATCGACAGACCACAAGTCTGAAGCCTCAGGCAATCTGGAATCGGGCCGGATCGCAGCCCACCTCTGACAGAGGCACGACGCGCCACGCACTGCGACAGGATTCGCATAACCTCAGTATTTCCAATATCTTACACCAGGACGACTTCGCCCGGCCCAAGCCGGCGACTCACCACTGCAAACGCCGACAAAGAGAACCCTTTACTAACACCTGCCACTGTGGTAAAATAGGCAATATTCGGTATATGGGGATTCCTGTTTGTGACGGTGTCCCGGTGCAGGCCACGCTGTTTGGACGGCCTGATGTGCCTTCAGGGGGAAACTGAATTCTCATAGCGGCCCTGTTTGCCGGAACCTTGGTAGGAGGTAAGCATACGATGAAAGCGGCACGCGTACTGGGTCTAATGGGTTGTCTGCTGTTGCTGGCCGGCGCGGCGAATGCCGGCACCACCATCATCAAGAATACACTCGACTACACCGCCAACGGAGACTTCGACGAACCCTGGTTCCTGCCTCCGGACGAGGTGGCGGATCATTCTCCCTACCACCGGGGCATGTTGGAAGACTGGGGTTGGACACACAAGCTCCGAAACTACATCCCCTCCGACGCCTTGGGCATCCTCTCCGCCTACCTGACGATCAACGCCTGGGATGTCGACGCCAATGACCCCGAGGGCCCCGAAATCGACATCGTCTACGCCAACTCGATCCAGCTCGGCACCCTGGAGGATACGGGCGGACGCCAATGGAAGACCACTCGATTCGAACTGCCGCGCGAGGTCCTCGCCGACCTCTGGGCCGACGGCGAGGTCTACATCTTCATAGACATCGACAACGAGTGGGATTGGGTCGGTCACCGCGTAACGCTGGGCTCTGCCACTTTGACGGTGGAGTACGAAGTTTCCGGGGCGGGGACGCCGTCGCGTCTGACCGTCCACCGATTCTGGTCGCCGGCCTTGTCGAGCCACTTCTACACCGCCGATGAGAAGGAAAAGCAGGACTTGATCGACAAGCATGCCAAGGAATGGACGTACGAGGGCGTCGCCTTTCACGCCCTTCCGGCGGGATTCGAGCCGAACAGCGCCCCGGTCTATCGCTTCTGGTCCAAGCCTCTGAACACGCACTTCTATACGATCAGCGAAAGGGAACGCGACAAGCTCGTCGACCAGTTCGCCTACACGTGGGCCTACGAGGGCGAGGTGTTCTGGGCCTATGCCCCCGGCAAACAACCGGCCGACACGATCCCGGTCTATCGCTTCTGGTCCGACGTCCTGCAGCGCCACTTCTATACCACGGATGAGGCGACGAAGGACAAGATGATCCTCGAGAATTCGGACGTCTGGATCTACGAACGCATCGCGTGGTACGCCTACGAATAGCCCGGCATCGAACGCCGTCTCCCGGCTCGTAGTTACGGAGCCAGGAAGCACTCGAAGAAAACGTAGATCTGAGCGTTGGACTCGGCGGTCGGGTCGTGCGCAGGCCGGTTCGTCATTGCGACGCGATCTGAGTGCCCCAGGAGTCGGTTGACCTCAACGGCGTGATTGAGAGCCTGCCAGCGTCTGGGCGGGTCCTCGGCGCCACCGGACACGAGAAATGGACGCGGCGCCATCAGGGCGTGCAACTCGTGCAGGTCTCGGCCCGTCTCCACCATCTGCCTGTAAGGACCGGTTCGAGGACTCGCTTCGCTGACAACGCCCCGCTGCCGCTGCACCTTCGCGTCCCAGCCGAGATACCACGGCTCCCAGTAATTCACGTTGGGTCGCGTCTCGTCGAAGACAATCCCCGGGTCCGACCACGCCGCACAGGCGAACCTGTCATAGAGGCACGAGGCAAACATCGCCCACTTGCCGCCGTACGAATGGCCGACGATCCCGATTCGGTCGGGATCAACGTCGGGGCGATCTGCCAGCGCGGTGTGGCAGTTGGCCGCCACGTAGGCCAGCGCCGAAAGCGGCTGGAGCGGAGGCTGCCCTTCCGGCACGTCCCAGAGCGGCTTGTATGGGGCATTGAGACTGGCAAACGCCGGCGTCCCGATCGACAGAGTCACAAAACCTCGCCGGGCCAACTGGTAGCCGAAGTCGCGCAGCTCCTTGCCTAATCCGGCGCCGGTCTCGGCGTCGTAGTAGACCACGAGCACCGTGGGAAACGGGCCCTGGCCCTTGGGGACAAGCAGGTAACCAGCCACAGTCTGATCACCCGGCGCGATCTCGACGATGACCTTGTGTTGGGTCAAATCGTCTCGCTGCGTCTGGTCCAGGTATTGGACCTTCGGGTTCTCGATCAGCGGAGGCCAGGAACCGGTCAGTTCCCGCCATGCCGCGAGAATCTCCTCGCGTCTCCGCTGCCAGTCCTCAACCGTGCGGACGCGCGAGCCATCGTTGAACTCCAGGACAGATCGATAGGCGCCGAAATCGCCCGCGAACGCCGCAGGCGGTGCGAAGAACGGGCGGAGGGTCTCCGGGACATCTCCGTTGGCAAGCGGATGCGCACCGCTGCCACCCAATGCAATGGACAGCAAGCCAAACAGACACAGCAGCAAGGACATGGCCGGACTCCCACACACGCCAAAAAAGAAAGGCCCGACGGCTGGAGCGATGTCCGGCTCATCGGGCCTTAGATGTCAGTCGCGCCCCGCGTCAGACCAACGGGTCGCATCCCGTGGCGACGGCATGGTACAGCGGCTTGCCGGCCATCAGGTCCGCCTGACTCGGAACGAGGCTCTGCTTCGACTCGTTCATCAGCCAGTCCCAGGTGACCTCCTGGCCCGTGAAGGCGGCGATCCGCGCCCCAATTGCCGTCAGCGTGCTCTCGGCAATTCGCTGGCCTTCGTTGAGCACGTTGCCGCTGCGAATGCTCTGGATCAGGTCGATGTGCTCGCGCAGCATCCCGTCGACGTTCTCGCCCTGATAGGTCCAGGCATTCTGGCCGGTGATGTTGTGGTTGCAGTCGCTGGTGCCCTTGGTGCCGACAATCTTCTCGCCGTTGCGGCCGGTGCCGGGGCTGTGGCCGCTGAAGCTCAGACAGCGGGCGCCGTTGGGATATTCAAACTCGGCGTAGATGTGGTCCCAGATGTCGCCGCTATACTTCTGCCAGTTGTCCTCGCCGCCGGTGAACTTGCGGCAGACTTCCTTGGCGATGCGAACCTGGTCCTGGTTGGCGTCGCGCCACTGGCGTCCGCCGACCGCCATGAACCTGGCGGGCGGGCCGTTGAAGCACCAGTTCAGCACGTCGATGTTGTGGATGTGCTGTTCGCAGATCTGGTCGCCCGAGAGCCAGGTGAAGTGATACCAGTTCTCACACTGCCAGTCGAGCTCGCTCATGCCGTCGCTGGCGCCGCGGAACCAGATGCCTCCGCCGTACCAGTAGCACTGGCCGCCGACCAGCTCACCGATCGCGCCGTCGTGGATGCGTTTCATCAGCTCCATGCGGCTGAATTCGTGGCGACGCTGCGTGCCGCAGACGATCGCCAGCCCCTTCTCTTTGGCCAGCTTCGAGGCGGCCATGACTTCCTTGCAGCCGGCGACATCGGTCGCCACGGGCTTCTCGGTGAAGATATGCTTGCCCGCCTTGATCGCCGCCATCATCTGCCTTCCGCGAAAAGCCGGAGCGGTGGCCATCAGCAGCAGGTCCGCCTCGCACTTGGCCAGCTTCTCGTAGCAGTCGTAGCCCCAGTACAGGTGATCGTCGTCGATCTTGATGCGGCCCTGATACTGCTCCTTCTTCATGAAGTTGTCGCGGGTCCGTCGCACCTTGCCCTCAAACAGATCCGCCATCGCGATCACCTCGATGCCAGGGTCGGCCTGGAGGCACTGCTCCAAGGCGCCGTTGCCGCGTCCGCCGCAGCCCAACAGGCCAACTTTGATCTTGCCGCTGCCCTGCGCGTAGGCCATTTGGCCGATCGAGGCGGCCGCCGCCACCACACCGGCCGTCGCGGCGTTCTTCCTCAATGTGCTCTTATCGTTATCTGACGATGCCATATCCGCTATCTCCTTCGTTCGATCTCTTGGCGTTCTCATCTCATACGGATCAGCCGCGATTCCGACGTCCCTGCTGCGTCCAGCCGGGCAGCTCATACTGGCCGGGGACCGCCACCGCAGGCACCGGCCTGGAATCGCTCAGCTTCAGATCGGCCGCAGGGAGCAGATCCAGCGTGCACCGGCTCGTGAACCACGATGTCTTGAACTGCTGGCGGCTGTACGCCGACTCGCGACCCATGATCGCGCAGAGCGTGCTGTTGGCGATCCGCTTGCCCTCGTTGAGCGGCTTGCCGTCGCGAATGCTCTTGATCAGATCGGTGTGCTCCTGGACGTAGGCGTCGCTGCGCGGTCCTCGGTAGCGCCACCGGTTCTCGCCTTCGATCCGGCTGTAGCAATCCGTCCAGCCCTTGGTGCCTACGACGCGCTCGCTGACATTGCCGGCCGTCCCTTCGATCTGACGGCACGTGCTGATCGTCCGCACGTCGTTCGGATAGGTAAACTCGACGCCAAAGTGGTCGAAGATGTGGCCGTACTCCTCGCCGGTGCGGAACTGCCGGCCGCCGATGCCGTGCACCGTCTCAGGAAGGACGTCGCCGAAGGCCCAGTTGACCACGTCGATGTTGTGGACGTGCTGCTCGCAGATGTGATCGCCCGACAGCCACGTGAAGTAGAGCCAGTTGCGAATCTGCCATTCGATGTCGCTCTCGTTCGCCTGGCGTTTGTGACACCACAGCCCGCCCATGTTCCAGTAGCACTGGGCCGAGACGATCTCGCCGATCGCGCCGTCGAGCACGCGCTTCATCGTCTCGACGTACTCATTCTGGTGGCGCCGCTGTGTGCCGGCGACGATACCGAGGCCCTTCTGCTCGGCCAGCTCGGAGGCCTCGATCACCATCTTGATGCCCGCGGGGCAAACCGCCACGGGTTTCTCCATGAACACGTGCTTGCCCTGTCGGATGGCCTCGGCCAGTTGGACGGGCCGGAAGCCCGGAGGCGTCGCCAGGATCACCAGGTTGACGTCGTCCAGCGCCATCACCTTCTTGTAGGCGTCCAGGCCGACGAAGCAACGATCCTCGGGCACTTTGAAGTCACCCTTGAGCTTCTCGATCCGGTCGGCGAAGGTGTCCGCCAGCGCCACGATCTGCACGCCGGCGGAGGACTCGACGCAGTTATGCGCGGCGCCGGAGCCTCGTCCGCCGCAACCGACTACGCCGACCCGTATCGTGTCACTGCCCTGGGCGTATGCGAGAGGCCCGGGTGCTCCTGTCAGGACCAGAGTTCCGGCCGCAACGGCCGAACTCCTCAGGAGTTCTCGTCGTGTCAACTTCTGCTTGTGCGTCATGCTCGGTTCTCCAAACTCGATGTTAGTGCTCGGTTTGCAGGTTCAGGACCAACCGTACTCTCCGTAAGACGTGTTTCAATGGCAGATTATTGGCAGTTAACCACGTTCGGGCCGGCATCGCAAGCAAGTTTTGGGTCGCGGGGGCCCATTTGCCCCCCCGGTGCGGCTCCGGGGCGCATGTAGCGCCGCCGGAACGGAGGCCGCCGTCGTGGTAAAACGGCCGCTCGTCGCTTGAATCGAAGGCTCCAAACCGATAAGATGACCGATTCGTCCCACCGAATGGGGGCGAGATCAGGCCCCGGTCGGCCGCGTACGGCACGGCGTTGACCCGTTGGATTGGCGATTGATGGCCATCGTTACCCTACAAGACATCCATAAAGCCTTCGGATCGGAGGTCGTGCTCGACCAACTGACCGTGGCGTTCCACCCGGGCGAGAAGGTCGGCATGGTCGGCCCGAACGGCTCGGGCAAGAGCACCATTCTCAAGCTCATCACAGGGGCCGTCCAGCCCGACATGGGACGCGTCATCAGGCAGAAGGGCCTGCGGATCGGCTACCTGCCTCAGGAAGCCACCTTCAGCGGCCTGCGGACGGTGATGGAGGAGATGCACGCCGGCGTCGACCACCTGCTGAAGCTCCAGGCCAACATCCACACCGTTTCCCAGGAGATGGAAAGCCTGGCCGGGTCGGCCCTCCAGGCCAAGATGACCCAGTACGACCGTCTGTGCCGCGATTTCGAACTGGCGGGAGGCTACGAATACGAGATTCGCATCAACGCGACCCTGGCGGCGATGGGCTTCGAGCCCGAGCTGCACCACGCCAGGACCACGGCACTGAGCGGCGGGCAGCTCTCGCGGCTCGGCTTGGCCCAGGTCCTGATGCTCGAAACCGACCTTCTGCTGCTGGATGAACCCACCAACCACCTCGATCTCCAGGCCACCGAGTGGCTGGAGCGATTCCTGGCGACCTATCGGGGGGCCGCGATCGTCATCAGCCACGACCGCTATCTGCTCGACAAGGTCGTCTGCAAGATCGTCGAGGTGGAGAATCGCAAGGCCCAGGTCTGGAACGGCAGCTACGGAACCTACACGCAGACCAGGGAGACCGTGCGGCTCCAGCAAGAGCGGGAGCACGCCAAACGCGTCGAGATGGTTGAGAAGACGCTCGACTTCATCGCCCGCAACAAGGACCAGGAAGGCATGCGCGGCACCGCCCGAGGCCGCAAGACCCGCCTGAAGCGTCTGCTCAAAGAGAATCCCGACTTTCTGGACAAGCCCACCGACCAGAAGACGATCCGCTTCTCGTTCCGCAAGACCGCTCACACCAGCGACATCGTCCTGCGATGCGAGCACCTGCGCAAGTCGTTCGGCGATCTGACACTGTTCGAGGACCTGACCTTCGACATCCTTCGCGGCGAGCGGCTGGGCATCACCGGTCCCAACGGCACCGGCAAGAGCACTCTCGTGAAGCTGGCCCTCGGTCAGATCGAGCCGTCGGCGGGCACAATTCGTGTCGGCGCCAGCCTGCGGATGGGCTACCTCGATCAGCATGGGGATATCCTCGACCCGGCCAAGACCGTTCTGGAGGAGGCCCGGGGCGTCCGGCCGGACCTCTCGTCCGAGCAGGTCCGCAGCCGCCTGGGCGCCTTCCTCTTCTCAGGCGACGACGTGTTCAAGCAGTGCGGCGACCTCAGCGGAGGACAGCGCAATCGCCTGATGCTCTGCAAGCTCGTGCTGACCGAACCGGATGTGCTGGTCATGGACGAGCCCACCAACCACCTCGACATCGCCAGCCGCGAGATGCTCGAAACCGCGCTCGACGATTACGCAGGGACGATCGTCGTGGTCAGCCACGACCGCTACTTCCTCGACCACGTCGTCGACAGGCTCCTGGTCGTCGGAACGGACAAACTGGGCAATCGGAGCCTGGGCCAGATCGAATTCGTCGTCGGCGAGCCTGCCTACTCGGTCTATGCCTCGCTGGTCCGCCAACGCAACGAGGCCGAGCAGCAGGCCAAACGGACCGGCAAGGACGCATCGCGCAAAGGTCGTGCCTCCGGCAGCGCCAACGGCGACAAGCCGCGCACGACGACGCCCGAAGAGCTCAAGCGATTCAACAAGTACTCCGCCGAGCAGATCGAGGAGATGATTGTCGAACTGGAACACGAGATCGAACAGATGAAGGAACGATTCGGCGACGCGGACATCTACAAGAATCCCGATCACATCGGGCAGCTCCAGCGCGACTACGACGCCAAAACCGTCGAGCTCGACCTGCTCTACCGCGCCTACGACCGCCGCATCGGGTAGTCCACCAGCGAGTCCGCCCATGTGTGTGAAAATATCGTGGCATGTGGGTGGCAGCCTCAAAGCGTAGTGCAACGGAGCTTTGGGGATGGCGAATGGGAGTGGCGCATCCGTACGGAAAGGCCTCTGCGAGGCGATCCATCCCCAAGTCCTGCGGATCCGTTCGGCTTCGCTCAGGACAAGCTTTGAGGCTGCCACCCCTGGCGGTCTGCGTCCGCAAGGGAATGCTGCCCTGAAATCCTGACAGACACGCCGAGCGAGTGTCTGTGAAAATATCCTGGCAGCCGTGTGGCAGCGGCAAGCGCAGGCTTGCCGATGGTGATACGCATGCCGTCGAAGCCATCGGCAAACTCCGCCTTGCTCCGTTTGCCGCTGCCACACAGGGCGCTCCGTGGTGGAAAACGGGCCTTGCCGCGAAATTCGCACAGACACGCCACCACAAGGGGCCGATCAGGTTTCTTGACAGACCTCGGCGATTCTGGCATACTGGCCCGACCGTAAGTGCTTTGCGGTCGCAGTTTTGAAGATATCCATCCGGGTGGCTGTTGGAGCGGAGTATGAAGGCATCGGAAATGCAGAAGGGCCAGACCGTCAAGATCGACGGAAAGCTCTATGCGATTGTCGATTTCGATCATGTCAAATTGGGCAAGGGCGGCGCCGTCTATCAGACCAAGCTTAAGAGCCTGACGGACGGCTCGATTCAGAACGCGCGAATTCGCAGTGAAGAAGTCGTCGAAGAGGTCGAACTCGACAAGCGCAACTACGAGTATCTGTATTCCTCGAACGAAGGGCATGTCCTCATGGACTTGCAGACATTCGATCAGATCGCTCTCGACGACGATGCCTTCGGCGACGGCCCGAAGTACCTCAAGCCCAATACGCCGCTCCAGGTCAGCATGTACGAGGGCAAACCCATCGTCGTTACGCTTCCCAACACGGTGGACCTGGAAGTGACCGACACTCCGCCCGAGATCAAGGGCGCCACGGCCACGAGCCAGACCAAGCCGGCCACCCTGGAGACGGGGTTGGTGGTGACGGTGCCCCCGTTCATCAAGGTGGGCGAACTGATCCGCGTGGACACGCGCACCGGGCTGTACGTTACGCGGGTCAAGAATTGAAGCGCATGAGCCGGCGGTCTGTGTCGGACAGCGGTGACGGCGCCTTTATGGAGAGGATCGAGTTAGCGAAATGGCTTTCGAGAAAGTAAGCAAGGTCCTCCTGAAGATCTTCGGCTCCCGGAACGAGCGTCTGGTCAAGAGCTACGCGGGTATGGTCGAGCGGGCCGGGGCGTTCGAGGATCGGATGCGCCAGCTCGACGACGCGGCGCTGAAGGCCAAGACGGCCGAGTTCAAGTCCGCTCTGGCGGCCGGCAGGAGTCCGGAAGAGATCCTGCCGGAAGCGTTCGCGGTCGTGCGAGAGGTGGCCCGCCGGACCGTCGAGATGCGCCACTTCGACGTCCAGCTCATCGGCGGCAACGTGCTGTTCGAGGGCAAGATCGCCGAGATGGCCACGGGGGAGGGCAAGACGCTCGTGGCGACCCTGGCGGCCTACCTCGTGCACCTGACCGGGCGGCACGTGCACATCGTCACGGTGAACGACTACCTGGCCAAACGCGACGCCGAGTGGATGTCGCCGGTTTACCATGCCTTGGGCATGACGGTCGGAGCGATTCAGGCCGACATGGACACCGCCGGCCGGGAACGCAAAGAAACGTATCTCTGCGATATCACGTACGGCACCAACAACGAATTTGGCTTCGACTACCTCCGCGACAACATGAAGACCTCGCTGGAGCAGATGGTGCAGGGGCCGCTCCAGTACGCCATCGTCGACGAGGTGGACTCGATCCTGATCGACGAAGCGAGAACGCCGTTGATCATCTCGGGTCCGGCCTTCGACGATGTCACGCGGTACAAGAAAGCCGATCAGATCGCGCGGCAACTGATCTCGCTTCAGAGCGGCTACGACCGGATCAAGTCGCAGATCGACGCCGCCGAGCGCAGGATCGCCAACGCTCAGGGCGAGCTGTCCGAGGCCAAGAAGGACAAGGACAGCAAGCGGATCGACAAGGCCCAGCAGGCCATCGACAAGGCCCAGCAGGAGATTGCGGATGCCCAGGCTCGCCTGACGCAGGCGACGCAATACTACGAGGTCGAGTTCGACCGCAAACAGGTGCGCATGACCGACGAGGGCGAGAAGGCGGCGCAGGATATCGCGGGCATGGGGTCGTTTTACACCGGGACCAACATCGATTGGCCGCATCTCCTGCAGCAGAGCCTCCGCGCGCACGTGGTCTTCGAAAAGGAGAAAGACTACGTCGTGATGGACGGCAAGGTCATCATTGTCGATGAGTTCACCGGCCGGTTGATGCACGGCCGCCAGTGGTCCGACGGCCTGCACCAGGCGGTCGAGGCGAAGGAGGGGGTCACCGTCAAGGAGGAGACGCAGACCCTCGCGACGATCACGCTTCAGAACTTCTTCAAGCTGTACGACGCCATCGCCGGCATGACCGGTACGGCGGCGACCGAGGCCGACGAGTTCATGAAGATCTACAAGCTGGACGTCGTCGTGATTCCGACGAACCAGCCTTGTGTCCGTGACGACCGTCAGGATGTGATCTACAAGTCAATGCCGGAGAAGTTCAACGCCATCGTCGAGGAGATCAACGAGATCAGTGCCGCCGGCCGGCCCGTTCTGGTCGGCACGATCAGCATCGAGAAGAGCGAGTTGCTCTCGACGGCGCTGACGAAGCGGCACGGGCTCGATCACGAGGTCCTCAACGCCAAGCAGCACGCCCGCGAGGCGCAGATCGTGCTGAAGGCGGGCCAGCAGCACCAGGCCCGCAACGGCCAGATGCGCGGCAACGTGACCATCGCGACGAACATGGCCGGCCGAGGCACCGACATCAAGCTCGGTCCGGGGGTGGCCGGCATCGGCGGCCTGCACATCCTCGGCACCGAGCGGCACGAGGCCCGACGGATCGATAACCAGCTCCGCGGGCGCGCCGGCCGGCAGGGCGACGCCGGATCCAGCCAGTTCTTCCTCAGTTTCGACGACGACCTGATGCGTGTCTTCGCGCCCGAGTGGACGGTCAAGGCGCTGAGCTGGATCGGGTGGGAAGAGGGCGAGCCCATTTACCACAGCCGGATCAGCAAGGGCATCGAGAAGGCTCAGAAGAAGGTGGAGGAGCGCAACTTCGAGATTCGCAAGAGCCTGCTCGAATACGACGAGGTGATGGACCACCAGCGGAAGATCTTCTACTCGCGCCGGCGGCAGGTCCTCGAGGGCCGCCACCTCCGTGAGATGATCGAGGAGATGATCGACGCGACGATCACCAGCCACTGCGAGTCCATCCTCGACAAGGAATACGCCTACAAGTGCATGCTGGAATGGGTGCGGGCGAACTTCGACGTCGAGCTGAAGCTCTCCGACGTGGCCGAGGTCGAGCCCCGAGAGGTCGAGGCCCTGGTCAAGGAGCGTGCCAGAGATGCCGCCCGGAGCAACATCGCGCTGTCTCTCGGTGAGTACTTGGAGGACTATGCGGACCCGAGCACGTGGGATGTGGCGGGCCTGACCAAGTGGGCCATGTCGGCGTTCAAGGTCAACCTCAGCGCCGGCAAGGTCAAAAATCAGTCGCCGGAGGAGATCGAAGAGCAGCTTGCTTCTGCGGCCGGCGAGCAGGTTGACAAGAGGGATTGTTCGCCGCTGGCGGAGTTTCTCCGTACGGACTTCGCCGTGCGTCGTCTGGCCGAATGGGCGCGGGCCAAGTTCGATCTCAAGCTGGACACGGAGCGTCTGAAAGACCTCAACGCCAAGGAGGTCCGCGAGCTGATGCTCGCCGAGACCGCCGAGAAGTACCACCGGCGCGAGATCGAGTACCCCGTCGAGTTCGCGATGAGCATGGCCTATGGTTCGCAGGGAGCCAACGTTTACGGCTTCGAGTCTCTGGCGCAGTGGGCAAACAAGAAGTACAGCGCCGACCTGTCCATCGAATGGTTGCAGAACGCCAAGCCGCGAGACGTGCACGAGCAGTTGATGCGTTTGAGCGCCAGCTACAGCGACGGAAAGCTCGAGGAGGAGGTGACCGAGAAGGTCCGTGGCCTGCCGCGCGAGCAGTTGATCGAGTGGGCCAACGCGAGGTTCGACGCCTCTTTGAGAGCGGGTGATCTGGGGGATGGCGCAGACGTCAAAGCGCGTCTGGCCGAGGTCGGGCGCCAGTTCATGCGTCGCGAGCTGGCGGACCTGGAACGATACGTCCTGCTGCAGGTGTACGACAGCACGTGGAAGGACCATCTGTACGCGATGGACCACCTCAAGGACAGCATCTGGACCCGCTCTTTCGCGGAGAAGGACCCGAAGGTCGAGTACAAGCGCGAAGGCTACCGGATGTTCAACGAGATGCTCGAGTCGATCGAGGACCGCGTCACGGACATCATCTTCCGCGTCCATCTCGAAGCCGGAACGCGGGCGCGGAGCGTCTGGAACGTCAGCCAGACTTCGCACGACGAAGTGGGGCAGTTTGCGATGGCCGAACGGCAGCGTGCGGCCGCCCAGGCGCCTCAGGGCGAGCAGAAGGTCAAACAGATTAGGTTGGAGCAGCCCAAGGTCGGGCGCAATGACCCCTGCCCGTGCGGCAGCGGAAAGAAATACAAGAAATGCCACGGCAAAGATGCCTGATGGTGCAAGCGAGATAAGACAGGTAGACGGGGCGAGATAGCTCGAGTCTACAAAAAGAAAACATCGAGCAGCAATGCGCTACCCGATGTTTTCCGGAGGGGAGAAAAATCTTAGTTCTACTTTCTCGTATCATCAACCGTACGTGCCGTTCTCGGCATTGTACGGATTTCGGTGGCAACGTCCAATAAAGATTACGCGCGATGTCGAAGATAGTTCGGGATTCGGTGTGAAATTTTCCCGCGCCAATCGGGGCAGGAACGGGAGGGCTGGAAATCCCTCCCGCGGTCGGGTCAAGTCCGCCAGTTTTGACTCGACAATAATGGGATGATGGAGAATACTGCCGGTCGGCAGAGGATTGTCTCGGCCGGACGGCGTCTGGCCGGGCCATGGGCCCAGAGAGTAGGTTGCTGTCAGCATGGATGAGCGGAGGCCGAACGGAGTCGGCGGTGGGTACGGCTGGTACAAGCCCGTGTTGGGGGGCTTGGGCCTGGCCGGTGCGTGTCTGCTTGCCTGGTACGCTCGCCACCTGCATGTGGGCGTTGTGGATGGGGCTCATCTTCTCTATCTTCCCGTAGTGTTGGCTTGCCTGTGGTTCGGTTGGCGTGGGTTCGCCGTCGCGGCGGTGGCCGCGGCCTGCATCGCCACCGCTCATCTGACCGACGGCGCCGCGGATGCGGCTGTCCCGTCGGATGTGCTTCGTTCGCTCATCCTGGTTGTCGTTGGCGCGGTCGTGGCAGGGCTGAAGGAGAGGCACTTGCGCGCGCAGCGAAACCTTCAGCAACTCCGCTCCAGGCAAAGCAGAGCCTCTCTGATGAAGCAGCCGGACGTGGTTTCCTGCATGGCCGAAGACGAGTTCCGCCAGACTTCCCGGATCGCAGATGCGGCGCGCGTCGATTCCGATATGGACACGGAGCGGAACTTATTGCGCACCCTGATCGACAACCTGCCCGATGCGATTTACGTGAAGGACCGGGAAGGCCGCTTCGTTCTGTGCAATCCGCAGGTCCTGCGCCAGAAGTGTGCGGCGACCGTCGAGGAGATCGTAGGCAAAACGGACCACGATTTCTACCCGAAGGATGTGGCCGACCGGGTCTGTCGGGCCGAGCAGGAGCTGATGTCCAGCGGCCAACCCATCATAAACTACGAACGATGTGCGCTTGACGCGAACTCCGGGGCGAGAACGTGGAGCCTGACGACGAAGGTGCCGCTGAGGAACGAACACGGCGAGATCATCGGCTTGGTGGGGATCGGGCGGGACATCACCGACCGAAGACGCGCCGAAGAGGCCTATCGGACTCTCGTCGACCACTCGCTCCAGGGGCTGGTCGTCATCCAGGATGAGCGGATCGTGTTCGCCAATCGCGCCATGAGCCGAATCAGCGGCTACACGGTCGAGGAGATCCTGGCGAAATCGCCCGAAGAGATGTGGGACTTCATACATCCCGAGGACCGCCAGCGCGTGGTTGACAATCATCATGCGCGCCTTGACGGAGAACCTCTTCCGGAGAACTACGAGTTCCAGATCGTCCGCAAGGACGGAACTGTCCGCTGGGTGGAACTGCATGCCTGCCGCATCGAGTACCGAGGCCGTCCCGCGATCCATGCCGCGTGCGCCGATGTGACCGAGCGTGTCCTGGCGCAGAATGCCCTCAGACAGAGCGAAGCGCAAACGCACGCCCTGTTGGACGCGATCCCCGACCTGATCTTCCGGCTTGGCGCAGACGGCGCTGTGCGCGATTGTCGGGCAGCAAAGAGCCAGGTTCTGTTCTTCCCGCCGGACGAGTTCACCGGAAAGAGGATTGACGAGGTTCTTCCCAACGCCGTGTCGCGGTCTCTGATGGCCCTGATCGGGCAGGCCCTGGAGACAGGACAGATCCAGACGTTCGAATACCAGTTACAGACGCCGACGGGAATCTGCGATGAAGAGTGCAGGGTGGTGGCATGCGGCGAGCACGAAGTCATCGCGATCGTGCGCGACATCAGCGCCCGCAAGCGGGCCGAGCATCTGTCGCGAATCACGCACGATCTGGTGGTGCGGTTGAACACGGTCGAAGAGGTCCGCAAAGGAGCGCGTCTGTGTTTGGAGGCGGCGATCGAAGCGTCCCGTGCAGATTGTGGCGGGGTCTATCTGGCCGATGAGGCATCCGGCGAGATGAAGCTTCTGACGCATTGTGGCATGTCGGGGGACCTTGCTCCGAACGTGCTGTGCGTCAGCGGGAGTTCGGCCCAGATGCGTCTGCTGGCGCAGGGCAAGGCGGTCTATTTTGGCGTCGACGAGCGACACATGCCTCTCAGTCCGGCCCAGAGGAAGGCCGGACTCTGCGCCTACGCGGCGCTGCCGATCCGTGATGAGCGCGCCCTTGCCGGCGTTCTGGCCATTGCCTCGAACCGTTGCGATGCGGTGCCCCGACAGGCGCGTCCGGCACTGGAGACCATTGCGGCGCAGATGGGCACGACCCTCGCCCGCCTGCGCGCCGAAGAAGCGTCGATTGCATCGGAGCGCAACTACCGCGAGATATTCAACGCGGCCAACGAGGTGATTTTCGTCCATGACCCGGTTGCCGGCACCATCCTCGATGCGAACCGGACGGGGCTCGAAATGTTCGGCTATTCTTACGAGGAATTGCAGCATATGAACGTGGGGGACCTGCGCGCCGAGCCGCTCGCCGACAGCGCGGCCGCGACCCGAAAGTGGTTCGCCAAGGCGATCCAGGACGGCCCCCAGGTGCTGGAGTGGCTGTGCCGGAGGAAGGACGGCGATTGCTTCTGGGCGGAAGTGAATCTGAAGCAGGCGAGGATCGGAGGCCACGACCGCATTCTGGCTGTGGCCAGGGATATCACCGAACGCGTACAGGCCGCCCGTGCCGCCGAGAACCATCGGGTGGAGCTGACCCGCGCCTGGCACGCCAACACGCTCGGCGAGATGGCCTCCGGCCTGGCCCACGAACTCAATCAGCCGCTCTGCGCGATTGTAAACTATGCCGGCGGTTGCCTGCGGTTGGCCGGACGAGAGCCTGTCGACATGGAGACGCTGCGCAACTCCATCGGACAGATCGCCGACCAGGCGGAGCGGGCGGCCGGCATCATCAAACGCATCCGCGGCCTGGTCGCGAAACGCGAGCCTCGGCGAGCCCGCATCGACGTGCGCGACGCGTTGGACGAGGCGATGAGCACGGTGGAGACGGAGATCGCCCGGCTCGGGATCACCGTCGTTCGCGATTTGGCCGAAAACTTGCCCATCGTCCGAGCGGACGCCGTAGGTGTGCAACAGGTTGTGCTCAACCTGGTGCGCAATGCTATGGAGGCGATGAGTAGCACCCGGGCTCCGTCACGGACGTTGACCCTGTCCACGCGCACCGTGGAGAACGGCGGCGAAATCGAGGTTGCGGTCGCCGATACGGGTCGCGGGCTCTCGTCGCAGTTGACCGAGCGGGTCTTTGATTCGTTCTTCACCACGAAGGACAAGGGATTAGGCATTGGCTTGTCATTGAGCCGACGGATCATCGAAGCTCACGGCGGTCGGTTGTGGGCCCAGTCGGACGGAGGCTCGGGAGCAGTTTTCCGATTCACGCTACCGGCGGAAGGAGTCGAACATGAGCAGCGCGAACCCCACGGTGTTTGTCGTCGATGATGATGAGGCGATCCGTCAGTCTCTATGCCTGCTGATCGAGGACATTGGCTTGAATGTCAAGACGTTCGGTGGTGCGCGGGAATTCCTGGCCCACTACGATCCTTCGCAACCCGGTTGCCTGGTGCTGGACGTGCGGATGTCGGGGATGAGCGGCCTGGAGCTTCAGGCTCGACTCCGCGAATTGAACATGGAGATTCCGACGGTCATCATCACCGGCCACGGCGACGTCCCCATGGCCGTCGAGGCCATGAAGGCTGGTGCGATGGACTTCATCGAAAAACCCTTTCGCGATCAGGTGTTGCTCGACAGCATTCAGAGGGCGGTTGAGCTGGACCGGCGCATTCGCGCCGCCAGGCGGCAGTCGGAGGGCTTCCAATCGCGGGTGGAGCATCTGACCCGGCGGGAACGCCAGGTGATGGACCTGCTGGTCATCGGCAAATCGAACAAGACGATTGCCTACGAACTCGGAATCAGTCAGAAGACGGTGGATTTCCATCGCACAAACGTGTTGTCCAAGACCGGGGTCGCCTCGGTGGTGGAGCTTGTGCGATGGGTCCATGAGGCCGGATGTACCAGGGAAAATGCTGGGATCACCAAGAAAGCCGATTGGTAGGAGGAGGGGATAGTCCTTTAGGTCCTTCTGGTCTCCAGGGACCTAAAGGACCCAAGAGACCTAAGTCTTCAGCCAGCGGAACCGAAACACGTCGCGCAGGCGCTCGCTGAAGCGCACGCCGATCTGTTGAGTGCACACCGGGAAGTCGTGCCTCTTGAGGTCGTCCGGACCGATGGGACGGCATCTGGGCCGAAACACCGAAGCGATGGCTACCGCAAGACGACCGAGGCGTGAAGCTTCGGATCGCCTATCCGGTCCGCGGGGCCTGGGTCGAAATTGGAGCACGCTACGGGCCATCTTTGTCCGCAATTACCTCTGCACGGCCCGCTTCAGCGAAACCAGCAGCTCATCGCCGGTGCGGCTGACAGCCTCGCCGGCACCGAAGAGCTGGTGGCGTTCGAGGATCTCCGGCGCGTCACGATAGTACCGCTCGACGGCCCCGGTTCCCGCCTCGGCGGCGCCCGCCGTCCGATAGGCGTGGGCCAGCAACCAGGAGCTGACCTCCTCTTCGTATTCCGCCGGATAGATCAGGGCCACTGCGAATCTGTCGTCGGCGTACCGGACCAGGTGCACCTTCGCCCGGCAGGGGGGCTGTGCGACAACCGCCGCAGCGATCAGACGCTTGAAGTCGTCCTGGGCCTGCTGGCGTTTCGCCGAGTAGAACAGCATTCCCGACTCCAACTGGAAGGTCTGGGCGGGAACACCCCTGATTTCCAGCCGGCCGTCCGGGTAAGCCCGGTGGATCTTGTAGACTCTTCCCTCGCGGTAGCGTTCGCTTTCGAGCAGTTCCGCCACTTCCTCGGCTGTGAACCCGACTCCGGCCTGGTCGCCGAAATCGAAGATATACAGCCCTGTGTATCTCTCGGGTTTCTCAAGTTCTGGCAGTTTCATAAGCCGCGATTATACGTCACGACGACAGCACCTGCACGAACTTTTCTCGCCCAGCCGCCCGATCTCTGATTGCGGATTGGGGATTGCAGACTGCGGACTTCGGATTGGCTTCTGGCTGCGAATCCGCCATCCGAAATCTGGGCCCCAGGCGGTCTTCAGCGGTAGCGGATCGGCTTTCGACGCGCGGGTTTCCGGGTTCGCTCGCTGGGCGTCGGCGGGCTTGGTTGGAGCTGATCCTCTCCTGCCGGCTTGACCTGTTCGGGTGGGGCCGGAGGGGATTCCGCTGCGCTGCCTGGTACGACAGTCTCGGATTCGCCTGCTGCCGGCGTCAGTTCGCGGATCGCCGGACTTGGCGCCGGGTCGCTCTGGGGAGCGGGTGCGAGCGGGGTTTCGGTCTGCCCGGCCTGATCCTGTTGCCTGTAATAGCGCGGGATGTGCGGGCTGTAATACTCCTGGTACGGGTTGGGCGCCGCGGCTCCAGTGCCGACATCGGTCGGGATCGGCATCTGAATGGGCTGGCGGTAGGATGGCCGTGAACGCGTACTGACCAACGGTCCATATACATAGGGGTTTGTCTGGACATACGTGTAGGTGTTCGGACCGTAGTACAGCCATCCCCCCGGCCGATACCGGTGAATCACGATCACGCCGGGCCCGTAGTAGTGATTCTGTGCCCAGACGGTCCCGTCGGCCAGCATGGCGACCAGCCACAATCCAAGGCCCACACGCGGCAAGAGTGTTTTTGACACCATAACAGACCTCCGTGCAGAGATTGACATTTGGCGCCGACTCTATCTGCTACGTCGTGTGCACCAGTGCGGTGCGATCCATTCACGTTCTGCCCGTCCGCAGCACCATGCTACCTCTTCCGTCCCGGCCGGTCAAGCCAGACGTGGTGTCGTTCGCGGTGTCGGGCGCCTATAGGTACCCGGCAACCTCTCTTGGGTTCCTCAGGTCCCTTTGGTTCTCTTGGCCTAAGAAGGACCTGAGGGACCAAAGAGACCAAAAGGACTTTGCACCGTGCCGCCGGAATGCTCGATCATGTCGATCTCGTTGGCGAAGCTATCCGGGTCCAGGTATTGCAGCGCCTGGATACTCCAAAACAGGTGGTCGCAGTCGTAGGCGGAATCGATGTTCTCGACCAGCCATCGGCTGATTCGCCAGCCGGGCTGCTCCTCGGGGGTCCAGTGCTTCTCTCTGGCGAAGATAGCCGGAGCCCAGCCATGCCACTGGTCGATACTGTCAAACTCCCAGGTCGCGCCCTCGCAGAGGTGGCCGTCGGCGAACCGGCCCAGCATCAGCTTGCCCGGCGCCGCATGGGCCTCGTCCGGGAAGAGAAACCGGTACGTGACCGAATGGACTGACTCCCGCTTCGCCCCGGTGGATTGGCGGAACGGTTTTCTCGCCAATGAGAGGGAGTCTGGTGTGCAGGGGTACGAAAGCAACAGGACCGTCATCGCCGCGCCCAGAATCAGAACCGCCGCCAGGACCGGCAGAATCCACTGTCGGAATCGCTCCATATCTCGCATTTCCCTTCCGCAAAGCGCTTCTCGCTCACGCCGCCTGCTGCAAATCCACGTGCGCCATTACCACCTTCTCGCGTTTCCGGCCGCCTGCCGGCGGATCGGTCTTTCGGACATGGCCTGCCCTCGCGCCCTCACGTTCGCCGATTCAGGACGACCGATGTTCAGGCTCTGGAGGTGGGGCAGTTCCGTCCGTAGCCGGGCGATGGCTTGGGCGTCGATCGGCAGCGTCGAACGGATGTCAAGAATGTGAATCGTCTTCAGCGGATACAGGGCCTCCAGGCCCCGTTCGCTGATTCGACTCTGGTAGATGCGAAGGCAGTCGAGCCGGTGCATGCCGGCCAGAGCCTTGAGGCCTTCGTCGGTCAGTTCGGCGCTGCCTTCGATGTCCAGGTATTTCACCCTGGTCAGCGGCGCCAGATGCGCCATGCCTTCGTCTCCGATGCCCCGCCCGCAGAGGCTGAGGGTCTCCAGGCCCGTTAGTCCGCTCAAGCAGGCCAGATCGCTGTCGTGAAAAACATCGCTGGTTGTCACGAACCCGTCCCCGACTTTCCTCGTCTGGCGCCGCAGGGTGATTCTCAGACTCGTGAGGTTCTTCAGCCGTGACAAATCCAGCCCTTTGTGGTCCTGTCGCACGTTGTCAGCCGAGAGGTGTGCGAGGCCGACCAGATCGTTCAGTGCGCCGAGGCCCGACAGGGTCACGTGATCTGAAGAACTCCAGGACAGTTCCCGCAACGTGCGGAACCGGGCCATGAGCTTGAGCGTGTCATCATCCAGTCCGCGCCAGAACGCCAGGTGCAGCGCGCGCAGGTGATTGAGGTTCCTCAGCAGGGCGATCCCTTCATTCGTGAATTCGGTTCCGCCGATGTATAGCTCTTCAAGCTCCTGCATACGACTGACGGCCAGCAGCGACTTGTCGGTCAACGGCGAGTTGTCCGAGCAGTTGACCCAGAGGTATCTGAGATGATCGAGCGAGCCCAATTGGCCGATGGCCGCATCGCTGAAGGCGCAGTGCGGCAGGACCACATGTTCCAGATTCGGCATGGACGTAATGCCGGCCAAATCGGCCTCCGTGAACGCCGCGCTGGTGATATCCAGGGCCTTCAATTGTGGCATCGCTCTCAAGCACTCAACGCCGCGCCCGGTGATCTTCTCCAGCCAGTGGATGCACAGTCGCTCCAGCGACCGGCTTTGTGAGAGCTGCCGCAGCCCCTCGTCGGTCACGTTGTGCGTATCGAGCCAGAGCACCTTCAGGGAAGGCAGGGCGGCCAAGTACGTCATCGACCGGTCGGTAAAAGGTCCCTCCATGCCGAGCCGCAGGTGTCGAAGCCCGTGCAGATTTGTCAGGGCACGCAGGCCGTCGTCCGTCATCGAGAGATTGCCGTACAGGTCCAGGCTCTCCAGGCCGGTCAGCTTGCTCAGCGACCTCAGTCCTTCGTCGGTCAGTCGGTCCCGGGCCACGTGGAGGATTCGCAGCGACGACATCTTCGCGATCTGAGCCATTCCTTGGTCCGTCAGTCCCTCGGGCGCGGTGAGCTGCTCGACATGGGGCAACTGGGCCAGAGACGAAAGACCCTTCGGGCTGACGCTGACGCTGGCCAGACCCAGGTGTCGCAGGCCCGTCAATCGGGCGACGGGTGCGATCAGATCGTCCTCAATATGGACGGGCTGGAGACTGAAGAACTGCAGGCCATAGAGATCATTCGGGCCGAGCGATTCGATCGCGGCGAGATAGCGTTGCGGCGTCACACCGATGCCCCGAATGCACAGAGTGACCCTCTTTCCGGCCGGAATGTGAACCTCGCCTCGAGCGCAACTGTGGTTCTCCATCTCTGCGTAGACATGGCCCGGATGAAAGCCCTTGACGGTTTCGGGCACCACGAGGTCCTCGTCCTGGAGGTACACCACACCAATCGACTGCTCGTTTGGGAAGCGCAGGGTCCGGGCGGGCGTCGGCGGGCGGTCCGGCCGGGTCCCTTCGGACTGTCGAATCGCACCGCCCATCGCAGCGCCGAAGGGGCGATGGTCTGCCAAGACGCCGAATGGGTTGACGCCGGGCTCGCTCGTCCAGCTTCTCTCCGCTGTCGGCGGTACTTGTTCGGACGCTGGCTCCCCGGCCTTCTCCGCCGGATCGACGGCTATCGCCATGTGGTCGAGGCCGGGAAGCGGCGCGTCTCCACTCGCGGGGGAAACGGGATTGACGCGCACGGGCGTCGTTGCGGCGGGAGAGGCCGACCGTCCGAGATGCATGTACGCCCCCGCCGACACGACGGCGGCAACAGAGGCTGCGACGAGAACCTTGGCCAGTCCGACCTTGGCTGTTGTTACTGCGGCCTCGGTCGTACCGACCATCGCCATCTTGCCCAGCCCGTGCAGGGCCGTGGTGGAAGCCGCCTGCGAGGCGCTTTCCATCAGTATCGTTGCCAGCGCTCCGGCGGCAACGAGCACGCCCTTGCGGCGGAGGGTGCCGCGCAGTTGGGTCAGGCCGGCGCTGATCCGCCGCGAAACGGTGGCCTGGGATGTGCCATACTCACGGGCGATCAGCACCATGCTCTTTCCCAGCACGAACCGCTCCAGCAGAAGTGATCTCGTCGCGTCATCCAACTCGTCCAACGCCTGATCGACGTGGCCCGACAGGTCCTGCCAGGAGTTCACCTCGACCGGCTGCGTGCGGGCATAAGCCTCCTCGCGGTGCTTGCGGCTGGCGCAACGGCGAAGCAGATCGATCGACTTCTGCGTGGCGACCTTGTGGAGCCAGCCGGCCAGCGATCCCGTGATGCGATTGGCGCAGCGGGTCAATTCGAAGAAGGTCTCCTGGGTCGCATCTGCCGCATCGGTCTCGTCCTTGAGAACCCGCCAGCAGGTCGAATACACCAGTCCGGCGTAGAGCTGCACCATCTGGGCGAATGCCTCTGCGTCCCCACCCGTACCGAACCGTCTCAGCAGTGCCGACTCCTGCGGTCCCATGACGAAGGCTCCCGCCAATGCGATCTCATCGTGTATTCTACCAGACAGGACGCAGCCCCAGCCAAAACCATTCAAAAAACACCATACTCTCGGCAGGAGCGACCAGAACGATGGGTGGCAGCCTCAAGCGAAGCTTGGGGATGGCTTCTTCCTGGAGACCATCCCCAAGGCTCCGTTTCACTGCGCCTTGAGGCTGCCACCCTCCGCGCCGACGGCGGCGCTGGGTCCTTGACGCGTCGGGTCCGGCGTCGGTACGATCGTGGCGTTTCGGACGGACACATGCGATGAGCACCGGACGCACATCACCAGTAGGGGCGAATCATGATTCGCCCCTGCGGACAGAGCCATGGAAAGGCGAGCGCCGGGGGTTCACGCTGACCGAGCTGCTGGTGGTGATTGCGATTCTGGCGCTGCTGCTGGCGATCCTGCTGCCGATGACGCACCGTGCTCGCAAGCAGGCGGCGGCTATGACCTGCCAGTCCAACTTGCGGCAATGGGGCATCCTGCTCAATACCTACGTGACGGCCAACGATGGGAAGTTCTTCAACGAGCTGACGTTTGTGGACCGCTGGGCCAAGCCGGAGCCGGCCACCGTCTGGGTCAAGAGCTGGTGGTATATCTTCCTCACCCAGTTCGGCAACTACCGGGACATCTGGTTGTGCCCGATGGCCAGGACGCCGTCGTCCGACGGCATGACAGGCGCCAGGTTCCGGGCCTGGCGGGGTATGCGGGGGGCCGAACGCCTCCCGGAAGGGGGCTGGGGCGAGGTGGAGCGGGAATTCCTGGGCAGCTACGGCGTCAACAGTTGGGTGGGCCTCGGCCGGCAGCCGGACGAAGCCAGGCCCAATTCCGCTTGCTGGACCACGCCCGACGTGAAGGAGGCTGCCAACGCGCCGCTCGTCTTCGATTGCTGTCGTTCGGTCTACAGCGGGACGCTGGATGGGCCGCCGCCGGAGGAGGATGCCGATCCGCTCTTGTATGAGAGCAGCAACGTCTGCATGGACCGGCACAAGGGCGGAATCCACGCGGTGTTCATGGACTGGTCGGTCCGCAAGGTGGGGCTCAAACAGCTATGGACGCTGAAGTGGCATCGAGAGTACGACACGGCCGGACCCTGGACGAAGGCCGGCGGCGTGCAGCCCGGCGACTGGCCGCAGTGGATGAAGAGGTTCAAGGACGACCGTTAGTAGTGGCGTCGTAAGACGCTATTCCACCCTATGCCCTCACGGGCACACTACGAGCTCTTACCACTCGCCGAAAAGCTGGTCGGGGCGGATCATTCCGCCGATGCCCACCAGCCATGAATCACCCGTGAACTGGCCTTCGATCCAGGCGAGGAAGTTCTTGTTCACCTCGCAATTGGCGCCGAGGCTCAGGCCGAATTGCGAGTCTTCCTCGACGTCGCCGGAGCAACGGATCCGACCTTGCGTCACGCCGTCGAAGAGGAACCGCGCGTTCATGTCGAGGTCGCCGTCAATGATCTGGAGGAAGGGACCCGCCCAGACGCTCCAGGCGTCGCCTCGATAGACAGCGGTCAGGCCGATCTGGGTTTGAAGGTAGTCGAGCTTCGCGGTGCCGGCAGCGATTTCGCCCGGGTTCTCGGGATTGGTGATCCGGAAATCGCTGTCGTCCGGGTCCAGCCACGTCACCTGGGCCAGGCCGTCGACACGCCAGGGTCCGCATCGGTAGAGCGTTGCGCGGGTGCCCACGCCGGCGCCGAACCCGAAGCTGCCGTCGAAGCCCACTTTGCCGCCCTGGCCTCCAAGGACCACGCCGGGGCCGGATGCCTTGATGTCTGCATCGGCATCGGACGCGCCCAGACGGACGAATACATCCCAGTCCCGGCACAGGGCATATTCGATGCGCCCGAACAGCATGTTGGTCTTCATACCGTCGATCATGAATTCCTGGTGATACTTCTCGGACAGTCCGCCGACGATGCTCTCCGTGCAGCTTCCGTCGGCTTCGGCGTCGATCTTCTCATATGCATACTCGATGCCGAAGGCCCATTGTCCCTTCTCCATGACAGGCAGCGTCGGTCCCATCGGGGCGCCCGCCAGGGCCGACGGAACAGCGACGGCCAGGCAGATGCAGAGGCTGACGAATGTCGTTCTCGGTTTCATTCAAAGCTCCTTATTCAGTTTCAAGTTTTCAGTGTGAAGTGTGAAGTTTGCGGTGTGATGCTTCGCCGTACTTCAAACTTGAGACTTCAAACTTCAGAATGGCCTCTCGGCAACCACGAGCACCCTCCCTTGTCCGACGAACGGGAGTCCGGACTGCAACTTGCCGCCTACGTACAAGGTCGTGATTCCGTCGTCCGGGATGGCATCGAGGACCTCGATCAGATCGAATGTGGCGCGCACCTGCACTTTTCCTTTGACCACCGTCATGGATCGCGAGCTGGCGGCGACGCCGCCGGGATCGAGCGACAGGGTTGCCAGACTGATGTCGCTTTCCTTGATCTCGGCCGGGAACTCGAGCAGGGCGGTGAGCTGGTCCGAGGGGTTGTAGCCGGTGCGGCCGAGGATCAGCGGGCTGAACGTCAACGCAACGGCCAACGGCGCGTCACCCACGCAGACTTCCACGCTGGCATTCACGACCGGCGTCTGAGCGGCGTCGAGAGTCACGGAGTTGACCACGATCTGGCCGGGTGCGAGGTCGTAGTTCAGCCGGACCGTCAACCTCACGCACTGTACCGCCCCAGGCCGCAGCACCGGGTACGCCCAGGTGAACGTGTGAGACGGCGGGTCGTAGTATCCGGCCCCATCGTCGCCTTCGGCTCGGACGAATGTCACGCCGTCGGGGAGGTGGTCGACCACGAACACACCGGTAACGACGACGTTCTGCGTGTTCTCGATGCAGATTTCGTAGGTGACTTCGCCGCCGGGATGGACGCAGCCCGCGGCGGTCTTGCCGTCCGCAGACGCCACCACCGTCTTTCTCACGAGGGGCGGTTCCAGCTCCACGACGACCAGCGTGTCGATATCGGCGGGCGCGACCTCGTTGCACTCGGCGCGGACGTGGTTGGTGATCGTCGATCCGGGACGTGCGTCGTCATTGACGCGGACGACCAGGTCCACGCAGATCGTTTCTCCCGGCCCCAGTATGTCATAGCGCCACGTATAGGTATGGTTGACGCGGTCGTACGATCCGAAGTCGCCGTCCCCGCCGGCGGAGACGAACGTCACCTCGGTCGGAAGGGTGTCCACGACCACCACACTGCTGGCCGATTGACGATTGTCGTTGCGCACGCACACCTTATAGGCGACCTCCTGGCCGGCCGCGACGTACATCGTCCCTTGATCGTCCATCCCCTGGACCCCGCCGGTGACGGTCTTGGTCAGTTCCAGCGGCTTGGGCTTTGCCTGGACGGCGACAGCCGTTACGCGGGCGGTCTGTGGATCGGCGTCGTCGCTGTCGATCGTCACCGAGTTCTCGACGACTGTACCCGGTGCGGTCTCCTCGCGGACGTTCACCGTGATCGTCACACGCGCAGCGGAATCGGGCAACAGTGAAGGATAGGACCACGTGTAAATGTGTTTGTCCCGGTCATAGGCGCCGTAGACGCCGTCGCCGTCGGCCGCGACGAACGTGACTTCCGGCGGCAGAACATCCACGAGGGACAGACCCTCTACGCGGTGGCTGCTGCCGTTGCTGTCGAAACCGATTTCGTAGGTGATCTCGGTCCCGATCCCCACATACAGGGTCTTGCCGTCGTCTGTTGTCGCTCCGGCGCTGATCCGCTTGGTAACGTTGAGGACCCGATCGACGGGTCTGACCGTTACTTCGATCTTGTCCGTGGTCGCCTCGATTTGATCGTTATCTACGGTCGCCCGATTGACGATCGTGGTTCCGGCGGGCGTGCCTGCCCTGACTTGTGTCACGATCTCCAGGCAGAGGCTCTCGCCGGCCGCCAGGGAAGCGATGGACCAGACATACGTGTGGCTCTGTGCATCGTAGCGGCCGAACTGCCCGTCTCCTTCAGCGCTGATGAACGTCAGTTGGGGAGGCAAGAAGTCGACGAGGGTGATGTCTTCCACCGGCACAGCGTTGTCGCGATTCTCGCAGCAGATGCGGAACGTGATATGCTCCCCGACCTCGACGTACCGTACACCGTCTTCTTTCGGCTCGGTTCCACCGGCGGTGATGGTTTTGGTCAGAACCAGCGGCAGCAACTCGCTCTGCCGGATGGTGATGTCGGCGGTGGCGGTGGTTGGTTCGGTCTCCTCGGTGGTGAGGACCGCCGTGTTGGTGAGGATCGTTCCGGCCGGCACGTCCTCGTGAATCTGCGCCGTGAGAGTGATGTACCCCGTTGCCCCGGGCGCCAGAGAGGCATAGGAGCAGGTGTAGGTGTGATTCACCGGATCATACGAGGCGGTGCCCGAGGTGCTTTCGGCGCCCACGAACGTCACTTCCCGCGGTAGCGCATCGACGACCGAGACCTGGGTCACAGGATAGTCGTTGGTCTCGTTCGAAAAGGAGATGGTGTAGGAAACGGTTTCGCCCGCGTTGGCATAGGCAATGCCGTCTTGACGCTGAACACCTCCGGCCACGACCTTGCTCAGCATCAGGGATTTCCACTCGCTGCCGCGAACCAGCGCATCGACGCTTACGGAGGTGGGCGGAATGACCCGCGTTCGTATCGTGGCGCGGTTGCGGACGCGGGTTCCGACCGGAACCTGCGGATTGACGCTCGCCCGCAGTTCCAGGCAGGTCTGGGACCCGGCCTCCACGGACGGCAGGAGCCACGAGTAGGTGTGCGTTGCGGCGTCGTAGTGTCCCGTGACACCATCGCTGTCGGCGTCCACAAAGGTCACTTCGCTCGGAAGCGTGTCCACGATGGAGACTTCCCGTATGAGGCTCAGATTCGCGAACGTGAGCTGGTACGTGATGGTCTCGCCCAGGTTGACATAGATCTCCTCGCCCTCCTCCGGCTCGATGTCCGTGGCGATGCTCTTGGCAAAGCCGAGCGGGTTGTAGCCGATGTCCCTGGCGGGGATCACGATGTCCGTCGGGTTGCCGATGTCGAGGATCGACGAGACCAGGACGAGGTTCGAGTCATAACACAGTAGATCGTCGCCACCGGACAGGTTGCTCAGGCCCGTGGTCACATAGACCAGATTGCTGACCGGATCGACGGCAATCCCCATGACGCCGGCCTTCTCATCCACCGGCACCGCTTTGCTCTGGCCCGTGACCATATCGTACTGGTTCAGCGAGGTGTCGCCGAAGTATCCCGCGCCCGTGTAGATCAGCTCGTTGTAGAAGTCCAGAGCGATGCTGATCGCCGATCGATCGAGTTCGATCGTCCGAACGGGGGACCAGGTGGAGGTCTCGTAGACGCGAACCGTCCGGTTGCCGCTGGCCGTGTAGAGCAAACCTCGTGCCTCATCCAGGTCGATGCCATATGCCGTGGAGCCTTCCAGCGTGAACGGCGCGCCCGGAGACAAGTGGAGTTTTCCCGTACCGGCGTCCCACGTATAGACATACAGCTTGTCGGTGCCTCGGTCGACCGTGTACAGGAGGTCCTTCGTCTCATCGTAGACGATCCCTGCGAGATCCTCGGCGCCCGGAGCAGAGGCATTGCCCACGTCGACCATGGTTCGTGCGTCCAGGATCTCCAGGGTGTCGGAGAACTCGTAGGTCACGAAGATGTACCCCGATTCCCAGTCGATGGCCATGCCGACGGCGCCGCCGGCTCGGAAAGGAATTGTCTGCCGGGCCTGAAACGTCAGCGAACCGTCCAGACCGATATCGTAGGCCAGCACGGGAAGCGGTTCGGCGGAGTTCGTGATCTCTGCGATCACATAGGCTGAGCGGGCCTGCACCATCGTTGGGCCCGCGGCGGCCATCACCAGGAACAGATACCCCAGGAAGACGCTGTATCGATGGACGGTGGCTCTTCTTCTTTCGCTTCGCATACCCCACTCCTTGTACATCGGGCGACAGAAATGCCGTCGCGGGGGAGCCCGCGAGCTTCTCCTATCGCTACCACATCCCTGGGAAAACTAAGGAAAGGAAGCACTCTACCCGCGCGTGCGGAAGAATGCCGCAGAGACCTCCCTTCTCTGCGGCCATCCAGTATACGATTCCCATCGTGGAATGTCAAACCGTATTCCGTGGCGGCAGCCGCCAAGCCTGGCCCGGATGGATAGGGGCGTGGAAGAGGCAAAGAACGTCGAATCGGCGGTTTTACGCCGGTTGTGCCGGCGCTGCTATGGGCGGATTTCGATGAGAGCCTCGCACCAGTGGCAAAGGTTCCAGCCGTCGAAGGCGATGTCGGCGGTGATGACGCAGGCCGATGAGATCGCCGAGGCGGGAACGCCGATTCGCATGGCGATCGCGCCCTCCGTCCGTGGTTCGACCGTCAGGCGTGCTGATGGGGGTTCAACACGCGAGCCCTCGGGCCCATGGGGCGTCACGGTATACTCGTGCGACCGGCCCGAGTGGTTCAGTATCCGCACCTCGACCTCCACCGTCTGGCCGGGGCAAGCTGTCTGTCCATAGGGGTAGATCCGAGCCCACTGCTCGTCGATGCCGTAGTTGGCTTCGTCCCAGGGGAACAGCTCTGCTAGGAGGGCTTTGCGTTCGGCGAGCGTCTTGCGCATCAGCGCCAGTTGGGGCGCGTCGAACTGAAAGACCGGCGAAACGTGCTCGTTGACGAGCATGCGGTTGTCGGGAAGGGTGGCCAGGATATCCAGGCAGCGCAGGTAGCCCTCCCCTTCGTGCATTAGGTTGCGGTTCAGGAGGCAGTAGTCGTCGATTCCGGATGGCGTGAAGGAGTCACCGAGGAAGAAAAGCCTTTCGCCGTTGTCGTGCTCGACGAGCAGGGCGCTGTGGTGGAGGGTCTGCCCCGGATAGTCGTAGAAGGTCAATTGAAACTCGCGCCAACGTCTCGTGTGCCGGTCGGGGACTACCGTTACGTCCGTGATCGACTCGGTCGTCAGGCAGGGCAGTCGATACGCCTGGGGTCGGCGCGCGACGTCGGCCATCAGCGGTGTGACGAACACGGGACAAGGGAAGGTCTTCAAAAGGGCATTGACCTTCTCGGTGTGGTCGTCGTGGTAGTGGGTGATGAACACACCTTCCAGGGATGTCAGCAGGCCGGCGTCGCGCAGCTTGTTGATCTCGTCGATGATGGCCTGCGAGCCGCAGTCGATCAGCCAGCCGGCGCCGCTCTGCGAGAGCAGCAGCCGGGAGTTTCCGATGCACCGCATCCAACCCGGCGGGTCCTCGTCGATCGTTGCCAGACGCATCCATGGAACACCATGCGGCGTGCCGAGAACGCGCTCGGCCAGAGCGTCATAGCTGCGGCTGAAGTAGTAGCGACCGGCGCTGATGGCCAGGTAGTTGCGATAGACCGCCTGGAGCCGGTCGATCAGATGTGTGATGGCAGCCTGAGCATCTCGAACGACCGGGCCACGGGCCGGAACGAGGATGTCCGGCTTCTCGGAGGCGACTGCACGCAGACTCGCGATCAGTTGGATCATGCGGGCGGCGTATCCGTGGTAGCCGCCGATCCGCAGGTCCGAGACTTCGTCCTGGAGGCTGTAGAGGTCCAGGAGTTGTCCATCGCCGTAGATCAGGTCGCCGACGAAGGCATACTTGAGACCATCGACCTCCAGCAGATAGCTGACGGCGCCCCGCGTATAGCCCGGCGTGCCCATCACTCGCACGGAGATGTCCTGCCACTCGATTGTGTCCCCATCCGCCACGGAGCGGTCGACTCGCAGCGGGACCACGGGGACCTTGGTTGTCTGCTGATGGTAGTCGTGGAATCGCGCGCGTACGAAGGTGTTCCAGAACTCCTGCGGCTCTGCGAACGCCGCTGCTTCGGCGGCAGGCACGATAGCCCTGGCACCGCGTTCAACGAGGATTTGTCCTGCCCAGACCACGTCGCGCCGGCTGTGCGTGAACAGGACCACATCCGCCTGTTGAAGTGTCCCGGACGGGTCGCCATAGACGACGACTATGTGTCCATCGCGTTCGATGCAAACGCCGTTGACTGGCCCGGGCAGCAGGCGCACGGACGGACTGAGCCGAACGGTTGCTGTCTCCCGGGCTGTGGCATATGAACAGGCGACGACGATGGCAAGCAGTACCGGCGTGAGTCTACGCATCGCGATCTCCCTGGCGTGGCGAGGGCGTCCCGCCCTTGCGTGTCGCGGGCATCCTGCCCGTGGTTCGAGGGCAAGATGCCCTCGAACCACGGTGCAGGCCCTGATGATCCACGTTGATGCGTCCTCGATATGGACGCGAGCGGCTACCGATCTCCGACCAGATAGCGGACTTCACCGGCCGAGAGGGCCCGGTTGTAGATGCGGAATTCGTCGAGCGAACCGGAGAAGTACGCGTCGGCGGTGTACTGCGAGCGGCCCAGCCAGTTCTGGGTCGTGTTGCCGAGGTCCTTTGGCAGAGTCGCCGTCGCGCCGCTGGCCGCCACGTCGCCGTCGAGATAGATCTGAACCTGCATGTTCGCCGCGTCGATCACGACCGCCAGATGGTGCCAGCCGGTTTGCAGCATGGTGGTCGTCTGGATGACCGACTCGCTGCCGCCGGCCGGTGTGATGGCGAACCGGATCTGGCCGGCCGGGATGCGCGGGCAAAGGAACATGTAGCCGGCGGTGCTGCTCGTGCCGAAGTCGAAGATCCGCTGCCAGTCGCCCCCGGTGCTCGAGAAGTCCACCCAGGTGGCGAACGTCGAATCGGTCAGCGTGCTCAGGACCGGACCGATGGGCAGTTCTACGTAATCGGCGAACCCATCGAACTGAAGCGCCTGGCCCTGGGCGGCCAGCGACGGCCCGTAGGTCGGCTCGTTGAATGCCGTGCCGTGGTAGCCGTTGCCGGAGCTGTCCTGGACGTTATTCTCCATCGCGTACAGCGCCACCAGAGATGCCGCGCCCGGGTCCTGGGGGACCACGACCGCCGGAGCTACGCGGTACAAGCGAATGTCGTCGATGTACACCACGCCGGAGCCGGAACCGTCGATGCCGATGCTCATCTCGGTGACGTTCCGCAGATTGACGCCCGCCGAGGCCAGGTCGATGTTCCATTGCTTCCACAACGCGGTCGCCAGACTGCCGGCGGCGCCGTCGTACAGCACCTTGGTCCCGTTGATCGTCACATAGAGCTGTCCGGGGGCGTTGGCCATGTCGCCACGGAAGAACAGCACGAGTGTCGTGGCGCCGCCCGCCGTCCAGTCTGTCACGCCGTCGATCGTGTGGTCGGTCCGCGAGTTGCCCTCATAGAACAGCGGCATCGATTGAGCCCCGCCGTGGACGATGTCCTGCTCCGCGAACGGCGCGTCGAGGTAGCCAACCGTGGAGCCGGTTTCGTTGGTGTAGCCATCGATCCATGCATCGTAGATCGTCGTGTGCGCCTCGACGTCGTCGGTGTAGCTCTCGAAATCGTCCACCACGAGAAACCCCTGGGTGGAGAAGCTCCAGACCTCGCCTTCCCACGAACTGATGGCCTCGGCCTCGTTGACTTCAACGACCTTCCAGAAGTACTCGGCCGCCAGGTCCAGTGTGCCCGGATCGTAGCTGCTCTGGTCTGTCGTGCCGGCCAGGGCTGTCCCGTCGACTATGGCCGCTTCGTCGGTGCTGAGGTAGACCTCGTGCGATACCGCTTCGCGGCCGCCTCGCCAGTCGAGGACCGTATCGATGGCAACATCGGTTGCTCCGGATTCCGGTTGCGGCTCTCTCGGCTGCACCGGCAGATAGTAGAACCGGACCTCGCTGAGCCCGAACTGTCCGGTGAGGCCATAGCCGCTGTTGGCGGTCAGCCGTACGTATTTGGCTGCGACCCCCTGGAGGTCCACCGTGGCGCCGTGCGTGTAGGTCGTCTTGCCCGTCGCTTGGGGGAACGGAACATCGGCAAGCACGGTCCAGTCGGTCCCGTTAGCGGAGTACTCCACTGTGACGTCCTTGAAGCCGAAGCCGAGCATCAGTTCGAACACGACGTTGTAGTTCCACACCCAAAGCTCGTGAAGCTTGTAGACCCGGTCGAATTCATACTGAATCCACACGGGCTCGGCGCCGCCGGTAGTGGCGGCCCACATGTCGGCGTTGAGGGTCGAGTGCTGGTCGGCGGGGTTGAGACCGGAGCCGTCGATGGTCTTCTCCGGGCCGGAGTCCGGTTCCGAAACGCCGTTGCTGGTTGCGACGATGTTCGTGATCGCATAGGCGAACGGCTCGGCGGTGAAGCTCCATACCTCACCCTTGAAGATCGTATTGTCGGGTGCGGCGTTGACCTCGTCGATCCGCCAGTAGTATGTCTGACTGAAATCGAGAAGTCCGGCGGGGTCGTATGTGGTTCCCGACTGCCCTTGGCTGGCCAGTACGCCCATCGGATTGGCGCGGGTGGCGCTCTCGACCTCATCCGGCGAGGTGCCGAAGTAGACATCGTGCGCCGCGGCCAGTGCTCCCGGCGTCCAGCCCAGCACGACGTCGCGAGGCACATCGACGGCGCCGTTCTCCGGCTGAGGATTGCCCGCGGTTTCCGCCTGAGGCATGCCGTTTTCGAAAATATCCGCGATCTCCTGCTCCGAAAGCTCGCGGTTGTACATGGCGACTTCGTCGATCGTGCCGAAGAACTGCTGGCCACCGTTCGAGCTGGTCTCTCCGGCGATCATGATCGGCCAATCGTTCGGATTCATGTCCACCTGCCCGACGGACTGGGCCTGGCCCTCCATCTGGCCGTCCACGTAGACGTGAATCGTCTTGTTGCCGAACGTGCCTGCGATGAAATGCCATTCATTGTCGATCACCACGGTCGTCGCGTCCGCCAGCGAGGTGGTGTTGTTGACGAAGAACTCCAGCCGGGGCAGGCCGACGTTCTGAGTCAGGACCAGATCGAAACCCGTGGTTTGCCACTGGGATTTGTCGATGACGCGGCCCCAGTTCGGCACGGTCGTCGCCTTGACCCAGGCCAGCAGACTGACCTCGGCGGTTACGTCGTACTCGGGTATCTCCGGCACCGTCACGTGCGAGCCGCTGACGAACTCCAGCGCCGTGCCCTTATGACCTGCGACCCAGACAGCGTCTCCGACGATGGTGCCCGGGTTGCTGTAACTGGAGGCGTCCCTGGCGGTGGTGCCGGCGCCGTCGTCGAAGGGCAGGTACAGGACCAGGGATTTGTCCACAGCCCAAGTCTGTGCGGCCACCAGGCCCACAGCCAACAGGATGATCAATCGCGATTTGCTCATGGTGAGACCTCCTTCCAACTCTGCTTGTGTCAGTGTGCCGAAGACCTATGGGGCTCCGTCGCCGATGTGGTTCGGGCCACCCGGCGATGCCGGACCCGTTCGACCTCCATTCCGTCCACCTCATTATAGGGCAAATCCGCCGGCGACCCATAAGGAAAATCCCTGGATCCTGCGAGAGCCGAGGCCGGCGCCGCTATGGGGCGGCGGGAGGCTCTTTGCTCACATTCGCCTCGGCCATCCAGTCCGACCACACGATGTGGCCGTGGAGGGGGCCCCAGCTTCCATCGGAGTTCCGGTCGTTGGCCAGGTGTACGCCGTGCAGGTAGACCTTGCCGTCGGCTCCCTTGGCGGCTGCCTGGGCGGTCATGAATCGCGTAATGCGGTACCGCAGTTCGGTGCGCGTGGTGTCCGTCCATTCGAGTACGCTCTCCTCCTGCCAGTTTCCCGCCGGCAGGGTGATGCGGAGGGCTTTTCCAGAGGCGGATTTCTCCTTGACGATCTCCTCGACCTTCTGACGCAGTTCGTCGATTCCCTCGCCTTCGAAACGGTCGGCGTTCATATAGGTCCGCTCGGCTCGCACGGCACGGTTCTTCTGGTCCTGCTCCTTGATCTGGCCGAGTTTCTGCTTGAGGGTCGCCAGCTTGGAGTCGTCGGGCCCGACGGTCCCGGCGTACCGCTCGATCGCCTGCTGCAAAGGCGTCACGTCGCGCTCCATGACGAGGTTGGGTTTTTTCGTCGGATCGCTCTGCCAGCCGGTATCCTGGTTCAGGTAGGTCAGGATGCGGTCGAATTCCTTCTCGATGTCTGCCGAAAGCAGAGCCCGGCTTCGCTGGAGCACTTCAGGCATATCCCGCAGACGCTGCTTCATGGTCTCTTCGAGGGACAACAGCTCCGCTGTCTTGCCATGAGGGAATTCGGCCTTCTCATAATCGGGCCAGAGCGCTTGGGCCTCGGCCAGCAGGGTGGTTCGCTCCTGGATATCGGACTCGCTGAGCGTGACGGCGTCGATCAGGTACTTCGGACTGCCGGCGCCGACGTCGACATAAGGACGCAGCTTCTCGACCCACGGACGGCAGGCCTCTTCCTGGCGTGCTCGAGCGGCGCCTTCGTTGTAGATGGCGAGCGTTCCCGCCAGCGACTGTTCTCTGTAGATCAGCTCTTGCGTTTTGCCGTGGGGGAACTCGGTCTTCTTGTAGGCGGCCATCAGCTTGTTGGCCTCGGCATAGGCCTGGCGGCATTTCTCCTGATCGGTCTCGGAGGCGTTGTTGAAGGACGACCCGATGAGCAGGTACTGGTCGCCTTGAGAGTCGAAGAAGGGAGCGAACTTGGCGAGCCATTCCTTGGATTGAGTCTCCTTGTGCCGGGCGGCTTCGGCGGCCGCGGCGGCTGCGGCATCGGCGGTTGACTTGACCTGCGTATACTGGGCTTCGACGGCGGCCAGCCTGTCGGTGGCGGCTTTGAACTCGGCGTTGCCGGCCGGGATCCTCTGGCCATATCGGCTCTGGAGCTCGTTCATCAGCTTCTTCGCCTGCCCCAGTCGGGTGGTCGCCGTCTGCAACTGATCCTTCTCCAGAGCGGTGACCAGGGCATTGAGTGTGTCGTCGAGTCTCTTGAGCTGCGAGACGACGGCACTGGGCAGGTCTGATGATGCCGGCTTCGGCGCTTCGGCCGGCTTGGCTTCTTCTTTCTTCTCGGCGCTGCCGCCGACGGGCCGTCCGAGCCGCCTTTCCAGCTTTGTCGTCAGATCGGCGGCCTGTTTGACCAGGGTCGCGAGTTTGGCATGGTCGGGTGCCGCCTCCTTCAGTTGGGCCAGCAGGTTGCGGGCTTCGAGCAGTTCCTTTTCCGCCCGGGCCGACTCGGTCGCGATCCTTCGCTGGACGCCGGAAAGCATCTGCTCGATCTTCTTGGCCAGATCGTCCGGCCCGGCCGCCTCCACTCGGGCGGTGCTTGCGATCAGGACCAGTGCCAACGCACACACCAAACCACGCACCAACTCGCTATAATCTCTGTCACGCCGCATTCTCTGCCTCCTTCCTTTCTTGCCATGGAACAGGACCACCGACCACGCGTTATGTTGTCACAGACGCGATTCTATCACGCCATGTGTCCTGTTAGAAGGGCAATCGGCAAGAAATGACGCCATCCGCCTTTCGGGTCGAGCTTCAGATGGGTGTGACGGCTGCACGATGTGTCTTGGTTTCCTGAGACCCTGTTCTGCGTGACAATGGTATAATCAGACCCGGGTGAGAATGAGGCTCTCAGAGACGAGTTGGCATTGTGACTGCACAGGGGTTGGACGTGATGGACGACAATCTGCTGGTTCCTCCCGGCCGGCGACCCACGCGGTATCGGTGGCTCAAGGAGAACTTCGAGGATCGTACGGTCGCCGAGATGAGCGTCTGGTTCTGTATCGCGGCCACCGGCTCATTCATCGTGGCCGTGTTGTTCTTGCCTGTGTTGGGGGGCATCTGCGGTCTGGCCGGCGTGTCCGTGGAGCTGATCGTCTGGCTGGGGTCGCTGGCTTGGCTGGCGCGGTCTTTCGTCCGTATTGCCCGTGGTTGGGGCTCCGACCGGTTGGGTGCGGAGACATTTGCGGCCATGCAGAGGGTCTTCCTCGTAATGACGGCCTTGACCATGCTGGCACACGGCGTGTACTTCGAGCAGTTCAGAGTCTTTCTCTACATGCTCGTGGGTTTCGATGTGATCATCCTGGAGATGATCGTCGTCTTTCTCCTGCTGGCCTGGTTCGCCCGATGTCCCGTGCCCTGGCGGACCTACGGGCAGATTGGCGCTGTCGCCTTGCTGTTCGTCCTTCAGGTCGTGCTGCTGATGTAGTCCTGCCTTCGGGTGTGGCGCCAGCCGGCTCCGCTCTTCGCCCGGGCCTGCTGCCACAGAGTATTGACACGTCAGTGACGAGGGTTCTTCTTTGACGGGGGAGGCGGGCGGAGCTATGATCTGGGCAGATGCCGGAATCTCTGGCGGAAAGCTCGGATGGCGATGCGCAAGCTACAACTGCATACGAAGATCCTGCTGGCGATGGTCGTCGGGGCAGGATTCGGTCTGCTGGCGAACCGCCTGGATTTGGCTTCCTTTGTCGCGACGTACGTCCAACCGGTGGGGACGGCCTTCGTGCGGCTGATCGGCATGGTGATCGTGCCGCTGGTGTTCGCCTCGCTGGTGGTTGGGACCACGAGCCTGGGCGACGTCCGCAGCCTGGGACGTATTGGGGCCAAGACCATTGGTTTCTACCTCTGCACGACCGTTGTTGCCATCAGCATTGGATTGCTGCTGGCCAACCTCGTGCAGCCGGGGTCGGGTCTGTCGGAGAACGCCAAGAGCAGGCTGATCGAAGGAGCCGCACAGCAGGACGCCGCCGGCAAGACGCCTCGCGAATCGGCCTCGATCAAAGACGTTCTGCTGAACATCATCCCGACGAATCCGATCCGGGCCTTTGCAGAAGGGCAGATGCTCCAGATCATCTTCTTCGCGTTGCTGACCGGCGTCTGCCTGACGCTGATCGGCGCCGAACGGGGCGGGCCGGCGATTCGCTTCTTCGATGCCGTCAACGACGCCATGGTGATGATGGTGCATCTGATCATGAAGGTCGCGCCGTTCGGCGTGTTCGCTCTGATCGCGGCGGTTGTCACCGACTTCGGTCTGCACATCCTCTTGGTGCTCGCCAAGTACAGCGCTGTGGTCTTGGCCGGGCTTCTCCTGCACATGCTGCTGGTGTACTCTCTGTGCCTGAGGTTATTCAGCAAGATGGGGGCGGGCCGGTTCTTCCGAGGCATTCGTCCGGCCCAGTTGATTGCCTTCAGCTCCGCTTCGAGTTCGGCCACGCTGCCGGTGACCATCGAGTGCGCCGCTGAAAACCTGGGAGTGCCGCGCCACATTTGCAGTTTTACTCTGCCTCTCGGGGCGACCGTCAACATGGACGGCACCTCCCTCTACCAAGGCGTTGCGGCCGTCTTTCTGGCCCAGCTCTATGGGATGGACCTGAGCTTCGCCCAGCAGTTGACGATCGTGCTGACGGCCACGCTGGCGTCGATCGGTGCGGCGGGCACGCCCGGCGCCGGGATCGTGACCCTGGCGATCGTGCTGGGCAGCATCGGCGTGCCCTTGCAGGGGATCGGGATCATCCTGGGCGTCGACCGCATCCTGGACATGTGCCGCACCGTGGTGAACGTCACCGGGGACGCCGTTTGTGCCGTTGTGGTGGCCTCGACGGAGAATCAGGTTCGCCGTGCGCCCACGGGGGAGTAAGTCGCATCGGTTGCATCAGAAACGGGAGGTCGCAAATATGATCGACAAGAGCAGAGGCCTCATCCTGATCGCCCTGGCGCTGCTGATGCTGTGGGCGGCCCCGTGCGGCGCGTGTTTTTCCATCGTCGTGGGCAAGGACGCGTCAACCGACGGCTGCGTGCTCGTGGGCCACAACGAGGACGACTACCCGCCGCAAGTGGTCAACCACTACAAGGTACCCAGGCAGATGCATGGACCGGGGGCCACGGTGGTGCTCCGCAACGGGGGCGTGTTGGAACAGGTCGAGCAGACCTGGGCATACCTGTGGTCCGAAATGCCTGGGATGCTCTTCTCCGACACCTGCGTCAATGAATGGGGCGTGACCGTCACGTCGGACGGCTGCCCCTCGCGCGAGGACCGGCCCAAGATCACCGACGGCGGCATCGGCTGGACGCTGCGAAGGCTGATCGCGCAGCGGGCACGCTCGGCGCGGGAAGGCGTGCTGCTGGCCGGCCGGCTGGTGGAGCGGTTCGGCTATGTCGCTTCAGGACGGACCTACATTGTCGCTGACCCCAACGAAGGCTGGCTATTCTGCGCTGTCCAAGGCAAGCATTGGCTCGCGAGGCGGGTCCCCGACAACGAAGTGGCGATGGTTGCCAACACGTACACAATTCGTCAGGTCGATCTCGCGGACGAAGACAACGTGCTGGCGTCGAAGGACATCGTCACGTATGCCATCGAGCGCGGCTGGTATGATCCACAGAAGGATGGGCCGTTCGACTTCGCGGCGGTCTACGCCGATCCTGCCTCGGCCTCTCATCCGAACAACGCGGGCCGGCAGTGGGCCGGACTGAGGTATGTCGCGAGCCGGGAGATCGCGCCGGGTTTCGATCTGCCGTTCTCCGTGATCCCCAAGCGTAAGCTCGGCGTAACGGATATTATGGAGATTCTTCGCCATGATGAGCCGAACCAGCCGGAATCGTCGCCCGCCTCGGGTTTCGGCTGTGCGCTGTGCAGCGGCGCGACGCAGACCAGCTTCGTCGCGCAGTTGCGCCGTGAGCTGCCTCTCGACACTGGCCTGGTCTATTGGGTGTGTCTCGCGGAGCCTCGAACCTCGGTCTATCTGCCGTTTCACTTCGGCATCACGGACTTCCCGGCCGGCTTTCGCACCCAGCCGGAACAGCCGACGAGCGACGTCTACGACCGCAAGGTCGGCGCTCCGTTCGTCCCCGATCCGCGCGAAGCCTTCTGGGTGTTCTCGAACTTTCGCGACAAGGCCGAACGCCAGGGGCCGGCCCTCGTCGCGGCCGCCAGGAACCGCGCCGAGCGGATCGAGAGCCGGGCGGTTGCGATGCAGAGGCCCCTGGAAGACGCCGCCCGCCGGCTCCATGAGACCGACCGAATCGGCGTAGGTGAGCTACTCGCCAATTTCTCCTACGGGCTCTATCTCTTGGCGCTGGAAGGGATGGACGCAGCGCTGAGGCAACCAACGACTGACGTGCAGATCATCGCCCGGGCCAGGGCGATCCACGAGGCCGCTATTACCCTGGACTCGCACGTGGACATCGCCGATGAGCAGTACGCGACGCCCGACCTCGATCCGGGCGTCGACAACCCCGCGCTCCGATGCGACCTGGTCAAGATGGCTGAAGGTGGTGTCGACGGCGTTTTTCTGGCGGTGTACGTCCGGCAAGCACCCGAACTGAACGCCCAGACGTATGCCGAAGCGCAGCGGATGGCCGACAGCAAGTTCGAGGCGATCGAGCGACTGACGCAGAGCATGTATCCGGACCGCTGCGCCCTGGCGATGTGTCCCGACGAGGCAGAGCGGATCGTTGCGACCGGCAGGACGGCGATCATGATCGGCATCGAGAACGGCTTTCCCATCGCCGAAAACCTTGACCTGCTGCGCCAATACTACGACCGGGGGGCCCGGTACGTCACGCTGTGTCACACGGAGCACAACCAGATCTGCGATTCGTCGAGCGCGCCGGACCCCGTCCACAACGGCCTGTCGCCTTTCGGCAAACGCGTGGTCCAGCGCATGAATGAGCTGGGCATGATGTGCGATGCCTCGCATATCTCGGAGAAGGCGTTCTTCGACCTGCTTGAGGTGACGCGAGCGCCGGTCCTCGTGTCGCACTCGGGTTGTTCGGCAATCCATCCGCAAGATCGCAATCTCACCGATGAGCAGCTTGAGGCCTTGCGTGACAACGGCGGCGTGATTCAGATCGTCGCTCTCGACGCCTACCTGAGGCCGGAGACGCCTGAACGCAAAGAAGCCGTTCGCCGGCTCCGCGATGAGTTAGGCATCCCGTCTTATGCCGAACGACAGCAGTGGTCCACGGAACGGCGTGCAGCGATGAGACCCCGGCTGAAGGAGTACTACCGTCGCTACGAGGAGTTGGCTGAGACGGTTCCCATCGCGACCGTCCAGGACTATGTCGATCACATCGACCACGCGGTCCGAGTCGCGGGTATCGACCACGTCGGCATCGGCACGGATTTCGACGGCGGCGGGGCCGTCAGCGGATTTGCCAACCATGCCCAAGCGCTGAACGTCACGGCGGAACTGGTCCGACGGGGCTACGGCGACGAGGACATCCGGAAGATCTGGGGCGGCAACCTGCTGCGTCTGTGGCGCCGCGTCGAGGCTGTCGCCAAGCCGTTGTAATGTTGACCCCATCCAATAGGTTTGAGGCAGGTCTATGAAGAAGGTTGCTGTCATACTGCTGCTGGTCGTATGGGCATGTGCCCCCGGGTGTCAGAACGCTCGCTCGCACGTCTCGGGCAGGCCGTTGATCGGCATCACGACGGTCTTCGACGAGAAACGTCAGGTCAGCGAGGTCGATATCTCCTATGTGGAGGCGGTGCTTCGCAACGGAGGCATTCCGCTGGTCTTGCCGCCGATCGACAGCGAGGAGGCGGTGGATCGCTACGTGAAGGAATTGCATGGCCTGGTGCTGGTCGGCGGGCGCGATATTCCGCCTTCGATGTACGGCCAGACGGCCCACGAGACCACCGAGGTGCTGCCCGAGCGACGGACGCGGTTCGACAGCATGCTGATCGCCCGTTGGATGGCGAGCGGCAAACCGGTCCTGGGAGTCTGCCTCGGGATGCAGTTCACCAACGTGGTCATGGGTGGCAGCATGATTCAGGATATCCCATCGCTGGTCGGGACCGACGTGAACCACAAGAAGGTCTATCATCGTGTGACGGTCGCGCCGGATAGCGCGCTGGCACGGCTCCTCGGCGGCGAGACTGCGATGGTCTACTCCTCGCACCACCAGGCGGTCGACCGGATCGGCAAAGGGCTCAAGCCCGTCGCCCGCGCCGACGACGGTGTGGTCGAAGCCCTCGAACGGACTGACGGCGGCCTGGGGCTATTAGTCCAGTGGCATCCCGAAGCCATGATGGGAAAAGACCCGAACCACACCAATGCGATCTACGGCTACCTCGTTCAACTGGCCCGCACACCTTCGCGGAAGGCCGGTTCCCGTCCGGACTGATGTCGATCACACAACCAGATGGGCGTGGCACCAATGCGGACGAGACATGAATCTACAGGGATGTGTCCGCCTTCTTCGCGGAACTCCACAAATTGGCATCGATTCTCGCTCGCAACGATCTCTGAAAGCCTGGGTGTTGGGCCACCCAGTCGGATTCTTCGTATAGCCCGAGGTTCGGGCGGATGTGCCAGAAGTAAAAATAGTCCACGGCATAGAGGCCGGCGAAGAGCCCCACGACGAGGGCGGCTTGGCACAGGACTCGTCTTGTTCGTCCGCTCACCTTGCCGAATGCCGGGGACGTCGCCCACACCAGGCCGACGAGCAAGAGCACAAGGAGCAGCAGGCCCACCAACTCCTCGCTGCTCTCACGCCAGTGGACGGACCACTGGCAAAGGGCCTCGAACATCAGCAGGTGGATCACCCCGACGATCGTGATGCGCACAACAACTCTGTTCATCGCATGTTCTCCGCTGCCTGGCCTTTGGCCTCCAACCACCCCCATTATCCAGTCCGCCTCACTGAAAGACAAGCCAAAACTGCACCGAGCTGTAGGTGATTCACACCTCCCCCGAAGCCACCACGATGAGACAGAATTGACTCTCAGCCGCAAGGGCGATACAATGACCGCCGAACTTCGATGTGATCCTGCTTCGATTCTTGGGCTGTCTGAGGGGAGCGTTACTTGGGCGGGCCAGAGCGATGAAGCCGATCGAGGTCACAGACAAGACGCACATCAAGCAGTTGCTCTATGCCGAGCACGTCTTCGGCATCAAGGGGGACCAGTTTCGCGGTTTCGGCGGGTTCCAGCTCTGGTGGTACGACCGGCACCGCGGCCAGTGCGACTCCTGCGATGCGCATTGGTCCGACCCGCGTAAACTCGTGACGCACCACAGTCTGGACGAGGCCGCCCGAATCCTTTGGCACCACCGCAAGCACCTGTACATCCGCATCAAGCATGTGGAAGAGGATCGCGGCGTTCAGGCTCTGGAGCATCTGGACGAGATCCGACGGTGAATCGCGGTCTCGGCGCGCCGGCTGGGCCGATCACCGCAGGAATGCGAAGTCGGAGCGATGGTACTCCTGTCGGCGGAACTGGCGGTGCCAGCGCTGGTTCCAGAGATCCCACAGCGGGATTTTGCGCGCGGAGCCGTCGAGGAAGCTGGCCTGCGTGGCGTGGTTGTGGCGTTCAAGGAAAGTGCGCCAGATCTGGGTGCCGCCCTGGCCGTTCTCGGGGAAATCACTGAAGACCACCAGCGGCTGGCTCGGCAGCCGGTCGGTGTCCTGGGGCCGCAGGTGCCAGTGGATGCAGTCGACAAAGACCGGGATTCCCTCGGTGTTTCGCTCGAAGGCATATTTCCAGTACCGCTGGTCCTTCTCCACCGGATCGGTGATCCAGCGGTTCATGCCGTAGCTGCCCCAGAAATCGGCCTTGGAGATGAAGTCACGCGAACTCGGGTCGGACGCCTGGCGGGGCCGGCCCCAGGCATGATGGATGCCCCCGCGCATCTCTGTGCTCTGGTCATCGACCGAGGGCCGGCTCGCCGAGGGGCAGACGCGGCTCTTGTCCACATCCTTATAGTACGGGCGCAACATCTCCATCCAGTCGCCGGGGACGGTCTGCACGTCGCCGCCGAGCGGATAGGATTCCGGCCAGAGGATGCCGTCGAATTCGGTGGCGTATTGCGAGGTGGCCAAGCCCCACTGGCGCAGGTTGTGCAGGCAGATGACGGCCCGGGCCTGCTCCTTGGCCCTTTGCAGGGCCGGCATGAGGATGGCAATCAACAGGGCGATGATCGCGACGACGACCAGAAGCTCGATCAAGGTGAAGCCACGTTTCCCGGCAACGTCCATGTATCAACCCCCACGGGCGGCAATGCCTTCGGTCCATACGCTCGGACTATCGAGGGAGTTTGCTCAAGAATTGCGGCGGCGGCCGAATGCCGGTCTAACCTACCGACGCTTCGACCGGTTCGGCATTGTCCTTCTGCCCGGTGGGTTCTTCGCTTCGGGCGTAGGCGTTGATACGGAAGATCTCTTCCATCGTGGTGATCCCGGCGGCGACCTTGGCCAGGCCGTCCTGGGTCATCGACCGTATCCCTTTGACGCGGAGTCTTTCGACGAGTTCACGATGGCGAGCGCCCGCGCTGATCAGGGCGCCGACCTCATCGTCAATCGGTGCGACTTCGAAGATCCCGGTACGTCCCTTGTAGCCGTACCAGCCGCACTCGGCGCAACTGCCCGGGTGCAGCAGCTCTTTGGGAGCGTTCATGCCCAACCGCGCGAACACGTCTGTCTCATTCTCGTCCAGCTCTCGCGGCTGGGCGCACTGGCCGCAGACCTGCCGCAGGAGGTTCTGGGCGATCACCAGCCGCAGGGAGCTGCCGATGATGTGGTGCGGAACGCCAAGATAATGCAGGGCGTCGACCGCTCCGGCGGCGTCCCGCGCGTGAATCGTCGCCAGCACCAGCCGGCCCGACAACGCCGCCCGGGCCGCCACGATCGCCGAGTCCTTGTCGCGAATCTCGCCGATCAGGATCAGGTCGGGGTCCATCCGCAGGATCGTGCGCAGACCCTCGTGCATCGTCAGACCGTGCTGCTCATCGACCTCGATCTGCTGGGCGAAAGGCAGCTTGAATTCCACCGGGTCCTCGATGGAATAGGTCGTCGTGGTTCGCAGGTCCGTCAGTGACGCCAGTCCGTACATCGTGGTCGTTTTGCCCGATCCGGTCGGGCCGGTCACCAGGACCAGGCCGCTGAGCGAACGGACCGTTGAGGCAATCCTGTCGCGATCGGTAGTGGAAAAGCCCAGGCCGCAGAGGTCCCAACTGTCCCTGGGCGCGCTCAGCAATCGCAGGTGCGCCGATTCGCGCTCGCGGACGGGTGTCAGCGTCACGCGGATCTCCCATGTGGTATCCTCATCGTGCCAGTCCATCTGGCCCTCCAGAGGCGCGAACGAACGGACGACGGTCAGACCGGCGGCACTCTTGAGCTGGTTCAGCAGACGCCGGCCTTCCATCAACGGCAGCACAGCCTTCGGAACGATCACGCCGTCGACCCGGTGGATGACGCGGACTCCTTCGTCCACACAGTGCAGGTGCACATCGGTGGCATTGTCCATGATGGCGTTCCACACGAGGGTGTGCAGAAGGTCGGGGTAGGAGGTCTGGTTGTTCTTGCTGCGGTCCGTCGCACTGCTGATTCCACATGCCTGGGCCATGCCGGATGCTCCTTCAACTGGGCCTTGATTTGCCAAGAATCCATCGGCCGTCTTGTTCGAGGGCCGGACCCGCACGGGCCGCCCGGCCTGCACGCTATGTCGGCCTCAGGGCACGGCGCCTTAACCGGCATTCTCCATACAGTCGTCAAATCGTCTCGAATGCGTGCGCGATCCGGTCCGGGATGGCTCCATTGCCTGCGACCGGAACCGGATACGTCCGGTATCATCAGGATTCCAACAGGTTCTGCTGTTCTGCTTGCCGCTGACAAGCCCGGCAGAGCGGTTGGCGGTGCATCAGGGGGCTGTCCAGGCCCGATAACATGGATCGGGGCGGAAACAGCTATCGGCGAGAGGAAAAACCTCGTTCCGGCCCGATAATATGGGCCGACCATGTCCGCTATGTCATACGGACTGAAAAGCGATCGCAATCGTCAAAATTCTCACTGTTTGAACTAAACCACCCATATTCACATCGGCGATAATGCCCTGTGTTGGAATATCCGCTCAGAAAGGAGACACAGACAATGGAGACGTCAGTGGAACAACGCAGGGAGATTCGGACGGATCTGTCGTGGCCGGTCAGCGTGTGGCTTCCCGATGCGGGCCGCTTTTTCAACGGCCGCAGCGCCAACATAAGCAAAGTGGGAGTCTTCATTACGGTTCCAATGACCACGCCGATTCGTCGGGGCTCTGTGGTCGAGTTGAACTTCCCGCGGACAGATGAGTTGGCCGAGAAGAAAGGGCAGTTCGCTCGGATCAAGAGAGGCCGCGTCGTCAGGGTCGACCGCCAGGGCACGCTCAAAGACGCTGTCATCGGTCTGGGTATTGCATTCGAATAGAGGCGATCGGAAACCATCGACAGGATGTCGCCGGTCCGAATCGGATAATCCGTCACCACGGGGCAATGAAAGAAACACGAGGCGGACGCTTCTCGCGGAGCGTTCGCCTCTGCCGTTTCATGGAATCCTCGCGAATCTCCGCCGCATGGGCCAAAGCCCATCCTATATGGCCACCGCCATGAACATCAGCAGCAGCCCCAGGGCGCCTGCGGCTGTGGTCGCCTTGAGCCAGCGAGAGTATCTCGCGTATCCAGGATCCTCGTCCTCGAACTCATAGTAGACCTCGTCCAGCTCGGCGTCGTTGCGCGGCCGCAGCCATATCCTGGCGTAGATATGGACGGCCAGCGACCCGAGGATGAGGAAGCCGCCGAGGATATACATAGTCCGTGCTATGATCAGCATCTCGCCATCCTACGCCGTGTCCGGCCCGGCCCAAAGCAAAAAAGCCGGGCACCCCGTCTCTTACGCGTGTGTGAAAACATTCTGGCATAGGTGTGGCAGCCTCAAACGCGCAGCGTTTGGGGATGGTGGCCTTAGCGGCTCGCGGATATCACAAGGTGGCCAATGTGAAGAACCACGCCTGCGCTCTTCGAGCTTGGGGCTGCCACACGTGGCGCTGTCCGCGTGAAATGGGCCTTGCCCTGAACCTGCACAGACACTTTCTGTTGCCTCGGGCTGGACGTGTGAATTGACAGGGCGGGCCGGGACTGTTATCGTCCGTGTTCCCGAGAACGCTTAGCCAATTTCGTGCGATGACAGGCAGTTGGAATATGAAGACAATCGATCTGCGGAGCGACACCGTGACGCTGCCGTCGCCTCAGATGAGGCAGGCGATCTATGAGGCCGAACTCGGGGACGACGTATTCGGCGAAGACCCGACGGTGCAACGGTTGGAGCGGAAACTGGCCGATCTGGTCGGCAAGGAGGCCGCTCTGCTGGTCGCCAGCGGAACGATGGGCAACCTCGTCTGTGTTCTGACGCACTGCGGCCGGGGCGACGAAGTGATCCTCGGGGACCAGTCACACACATTCTACTACGAAGCCGGCGGGATCAGCGCCCTCGGGGGCATCCACCCCCGCACGGTCCCGAATCAGCGCGATGGAACGCTGCGGCTGGAGGACATCCGCGCGGCGATCCGTCCGGACAACGTGCATTTTCCGCGAACGCGTCTGATCTGCCTGGAGAACACGCAGAATCGATGCGGCGGGGCGGTCCTGTCGGCGGAATACACGCAAGCCGTGGCGGCCCTGGCCCGAGAGCATGGCTTGGCGCTTCACCTCGACGGGGCGCGAATCTTCAATGCGGCAGTGGCTCTGGGCGTTGACGCCAAGGCCCTTACGCAGGCGGTCGAGTCCGTGAGCATTTGCCTGTCGAAAGGACTAGCCGCACCGGTCGGCTCGGTCATCTGTGGCTCGAAGCGGTTCATTGGCGAGGCGCGGCGCACCCGCAAGATTCTCGGCGGCGGCATGCGCCAAGCGGGGATCATCGCTGCGGCGGGCATCGTGGCGCTCGATACGATGATCGACAGAATTCGGGACGATCACGACAACGCCGCGCGTCTGGCACGAGGAATCGCGGGCCTGAGCGGACTGGAGGTCGATCTGACCGCCGTGCAGACCAACATCGTGTACTTCGACGTGGTGCGTGAAGGGCTGTCGGCCGAGACGCTCGTATCGCTGCTGGCCGAACGAGGTGTGAAGATGCTCTGCTCGGGGCCGGGTCGCATTCGGGCGGTCACGCACTACGGCATCGAACGGAACCATATCGACGAGACGCTTGCGGCGCTGGCCGGAGTGATGGCAGCCTCCTGACGCTCAATCGCTTTCCCGCCGGTAGACGATCCGACCCCCGACGACCGTCGCATAGACGGTGAAGTCTTCTTCCAGGAGCACCATGTCCGCATCGTATCCCGCCTGGATCGCTCCGGTCTTCTTGGCAAGCCCCAGGATGGATGCTGGGTTCTCGGTTGCCGTGCGGATCGCCGTCGCTTCCGAACATCCGGTGACATTCACGAGGCGGGCCAGCATCTGGTTGAGCCCCACCGCGGTCCCGATCAACGTGCCGTCTTTGTATCGGGCCGCCCCGTTTCGGGTTTCGTATGGAATCCCGTTGTAGACGTATCGCCCATCGGGCAGGCCCAGCGCCTGCATGCCGTCCGTGATGGTGACGAACCGGCTCGGTCCCAGTGCTGCAAACGCCAGCCGCAGGACCGAGGGATGGATGTGCACGCCGTCGGTGATCGCCTGAACCGTCACGTCCGAGCGCTCGAAGATCGCCCCCAGCGGCCCGGGGTCCCGGTGATGCAGAGAGGGCATCGCATTGAACAGATGGGTCACATGGTTGATTCCTGCGTCGAACCCGGCAAGCGCCTGTTCGTACGTTGCGTGAGTGTGCCCCAGCGAAGCGACGATGCCGCGATCCGCCAGGGCCCTGACCACCTCCAGTCCGCAGGGCAGCTCCGGGGCGACCGTCATCATGGCAAGGCCGTCGCCGGTCCTGGCCAGAATCGCCTCCAGGGCCGAGGGGCTTGGGTCTGCCAGGCAATCGGGCTGGATCATGCCCCGCTTGCGCAGAGAGATGAAGGGGCCCTCGAGGTGGATGCCGAGCAGGCGGGCGCCCCCGAGGTCGCGGCCGATGCATTCGGAGGCGACTTCCAGATGCCGATTCTCCTGACCGATCTTGTAGACTGTCGTCGCCAGATAGGAGGTGACGCCGCAGCGGGCACAGGCCTTGGCGATCGCCGCCAGTGCCGTCGGCGTGGCGTCCAGGACGTCGGCGCCGCCGGCGCCCTGAATGTGCACGTCGATGAATCCCGGCGCCAGGAGCCGGCCACCGGCGTCGAGAACCTGCTCGGGCGCCGCAGGGGGCTCGCCGGCGCCGATCCACCCGATGCAGCCGTCCTGTACGAGCACATTGCTGTGCCCATCGGTGGGGGGAGCGTCGTATCGCCTGCAGTTTCTTATCAGAAGTGATGCCATGATTGCCTCATCCCTGTTCTCTCTTGCCTACATGATTCCGACCCGCAGCCGCGCGGGCAAACTGCCAGGATACGGGCAAGGCCGCCGTCCCGCAACCCCGTACCGGCCGCCGGCTCCGCCGGAGGGCGGTTTTGTTTGACCCTGTCTCCTGTTTCCGCTATCGTGACGCTCGCAGAGTCCGGCTGTGGCGCGCGTGTACACGCGCCGCGCGACGACGACAGCAAATCCGCATTTTCAGACAGGAGGCAATGCGGTGCGACACGGAATTCCCATCGCGGATGGCGTCTACTGGGTCGGCATGAACGACCGGAAGACGAATCTGTTCGAGTCGATCTGGCCCATCCCACGGGGGGTCTCGTACAACTCCTATCTGCTGTTGGACGAGAAGACCCTGCTGGTCGACACGGTCAAAGACCTCTCGGTGAACGAGTACCTGGCGCGACTGAAGAGTCTCCTGGGCCCGGACCGTCAGATCGACTATCTCGCGATCAACCACATGGAGCCAGATCACTCCGGCAGCGTGCCTGTGCTGCGGCGGATTTTCCCGGCGATGACGATCGTCGGCAGCAAGAAGACGGCCGGGTTCCTCAAGGATCTCTACGGGATCGAGGATAACGTTCAGGTTGTCAACGACGGCGAGGAACTGAGCCTGGGGCGGCGCACGCTGCGGTTCTACATGACGCCCATGGTGCACTGGCCTGAGACCATGATGACCTACGAGGTCACCGACGGGATTCTGTTCTCGGGAGACGCCTTCGGCGGGTTCGGATGTCTGGAGGGCGGCATCTTCGACGACCAGGTTCAGCTCGAGTACTTCGAGGACGAGATTCTCCGTTACTTCTCGAACATCGTCGGCAAATACTCGCCCATGGTGCAGAAGGCCATCCAAAGGCTGGGCAGTCTCAACGTGAAGGTGATTGCGGCTACACACGGCCCGATCTGGCGGAGCCGGCCGGAGCACATCATCAGCCTCTACGACCGCTGGAGCCGCTACGAAGCCGAGCCGGGCGTCGTGCTGGTCTTCGGCTCGATGTACGGCAACACGCAGATCATGGCCGAAGCGGTTGCCAGAGGTCTGTCCGACGCAGGACTCAAGTCGGTCCGGATGCACAACGTCTCGACGACCCACGTCTCCTACCTCATTCAGGACATCTGGCGTTATCGAGGTCTGGTTCTCGGCTGTCCGACGTACGATGCGAGCGTCTTTCCGCCGATGGATGCGTTACTCAGGCTGCTGAGCACCAAGCGGATCGCCAAACGCATCGTCGGTCTGTTCGGCAGTCACGGATGGGCCGGGGGCGCGGTCCAGGCGATGGCCGGTTTCGTCAAGGACAACGGGCTCGGACTGGTCGAGCCGACGGTGGACGTCCGATTCGCAGGAACGCCCGAGCAAATAGGGCAATGTCACGAGCTGGGCCGAAAGATGGTTGAGCGTCTCGGCGCAGAGAGTGTATGAGACGCGGCCGGCAAGAGCGTCTCGTGCTGGAGTGGTTACGATGACAGACAAGCAACGAAGCTGGGAGAAGCGGCTGGCCGCCAAGCCGGACGAACTGACGGTCAACTACGTCGAGTCGCTGTCGTACGACACGCGGCTCTACAAATACGACATCGTCGGCTCCATCGCGCACTCCACGATGCTGGCCGAGCGAAAGCTGATCACGCAAGCGGAGCTCAAGGCCATCAAGAGCGGCCTGATCGAGATCAGCGAAGAGATCGAAGCGGGGCGATTCCGGTTCGACAAGGCCACCGAAGACATCCACATGGCGATTGAGGCGGCCCTGATCGAGCGAATCGGCGAGCCGGGCAAGAAGCTGCACACCGCCCGCAGCCGCAACGATCAGGTGGCCACCGACGTCCGGCTGTGGCTGCGCGACGAGATCGAAGGCCAGCAGGCCGCGATCGTGCGGCTTCAGCAGGCGTTCGTTCAACTGGCCGCCAGACATGACAACGACCTGATGCCCGCCTACACCCACCTGCAACGGGCACAACCGATCGTGATCGGCGCCTATCTGCTCAGTTTCGTCGAGCAGCTCGAACGGGATTTCACCCGCCTGACCAACTGCCGCAACCTGCTGAACGTCTCGCCGCTCGGCAGCGGAGCCATCGCCGGCTCGACGCTGGCCATCGACCGGGTCAGCACCGCCAGGCAACTGGGCTTCGCCGACATCGCCTACAGCAGCATCGATGGAATCAGCGACCGCGACTTCTGCGCCGAGTTCATCTTCGATTGCGCCCTGATCGGCGCGCACCTGTCCCGTTTCGCGGAGGACTGGATCCTGTTCTCCTCGAACGAGTTCGACTTCATCCGGATCGACGACGCCTTCTGCACGTCGTCGAGCATGATGCCGCAGAAGCGCAATCCCGACGTGCTCGAACTGATGCGGGGCAAGACCGGCTCGCTGTACGGCGCGCTGATCGGCATACTCACGATCCTCAAAGGCCAGCCGTCCGGCTACAACCGCGATTTGCAGGAGGACAAGATCCACCTGTTCGCCGCCGCCGACACGGTCCGCGCTTCGCTGGAGATGGCCCGCGCCGTGGTGGCGCACACGCAGTTCAAGACTGCCCGGATCGCGGCCGGCCTGGACGCCGGCTTCCTCGACGCTACGGCGCTGGCGGAGTACCTGGTGGGCAAGGGGGTTCCCTTCCGCCGGGCCCACGGCATCGTCGGGGCGCTCGTGTCGCTGTGCGAGAAGGAAGGCCGGCCGTTGTCGGACGTGCCGTTGGAGACGTTCCAGGAGCACTGCCCGCAGATCGACGCGGACGTATATGGTTATCTCGGGGCGCGTCACGTGGTCGAGCGTTATGCGTCGGCCGGCGCCGCCGGGCCCGAGCAGGTCAAGGACCGCATCGCCTACTGGAAGAAGCATCTCGCCGAGCGATGAGACCGCACGAAGACGACATCACGGCGTGGTTCCGGCAGCAGAGTCGCATCGACCCGGCCGCGTTTCCCATCGGCATCGGGGACGACATGGCGGAGGTGCGCCTCAACGACACCGCATCCGTCCTGATCACCACCGACATGCTCCTCGACGGCTCGCATTTCGATCTGAAGACCGCGACGCTCGAACAGGTGGGCTACAAGGCCATGGCTGCAAGTCTGAGCGACTGCGCCGCGATGGCGACCGTGCCGCTGGCGGCGGTCGTGGCGGTGGCGCTGCCGCCTGGGTTCGGGGCGCGCCGGCTCAAGGAGCTCCACGCCGGGATTGCACAGGCGGCCGACAGATACGACTGTCCGCTCATCGGAGGGGACATCACGTCGTGGCGCCACGATCATCCCTTTGCGGTGAATGTCACCATGCTCAGCCGGCGGTCGACGAACGCCCCGGTCCGGCGAAACGGCGCCAAGGCCGGCGACGCCGTCTGCGTGACCGGCTCGCTCGGCGGCTCGCTCCTGCGAAAGCACCTGGAGTTTGAGCCTCGGATTCGCGAGGCCCTGCGGATGGCGCAGACGGTGACACTGCACTCGATGATGGACATCAGGGACGGCCTGAGCACGGACCTCAATCGGATCTGCGAGCAGAGCGGCGTCGGCGCGATTCTCGACGCGGCGAGCATTCCGATTTCGGACGATGCCGGGACGCTGGCCGATCCGCTCGCGGCGGCGCTGCACGACGGAGAGGACTTCGAACTGCTCTTCACTCTGTCGCCCGACGATTGGACGCGGCTGTCGCAGACGTGGGACGACCCGACGCCGATCGCGCGCATCGGGCAGATCGTCGAAGGCACGGGGATGCAGCTTCGCTCGCCGGATGGGCAGATCGTTGAGCTGATGCCCGGAGGGTACGACCATTTGAGCGGGCCCGAATGAAGGCGCAGAATGGAGAGACCGATATGAAGCACGCACAAAGAACGTATCGAGCAGCTGTCGTGACACTGATTGTCCTGCTGTCGTGCCTCGTTTGCGGCGGGGCGGAACATCTGGATCGAGGGCTGGTCGCCGTGCCGCGCGAAGATGGATCGGTCTTTCTCAGTTGGCGACTGCTGGCGACGGATACCGACCAGACCTGCTTTGCGGTCGTTCGCCACGAAGGCTCGTCGTCCGAGGTCCGGCTCACAGAGACGCCGCAGCGATTGACGAATTTCGTCGACAAGAGCCCGTGGGGGCCGGCGGCGTCCGAGCGACGCTACGAGCTTCGCGTGCACGCGCAGGGAGGCACGCCTGTCAAGGAGACCGCCAACGTCACGATCGGCAAGGACGCGCCGCCCTACATCCGCATTCCGCTGGCGGGCGACTACGACTTCCAGAAGGTGGGCGTCGGCGACCTCGACGGCGACGGCTCGCTCGAATTCGTCATCAAGCAGCCGAACTTCAACACCGACCCCTATCAGCGGCCGGGCTACTGGAAGCCCAGCACCACCACCTACAAGATCGAGGCCTACCGTCAGGACGGCACGCTCCTGTGGCGCCACGACATGGGCTGGTCGATCGAGGCGGGCATCTGGTACTCGCCCTGGGTGGTCTACGACGTCGATGGCGACGGCAAGGCCGAGGTCTACTGCAAGGCGGGCGAAGGCGACCCGCGCGACGAGAAGGGCCTCGTGCAGACCGGTCCCGAATACCTGGTCAAGCTGGACGGCGAAACCGGACGCATCGTGGCCAGGACCGACTGGCTCAGCCGGGATGGGTTCCCCGACTACAACTATTACTGCCGCAATTTCCTGGCCGTCGCGTACCTCGATGGACGGACGCCCTCGCTGGTCATGCAGCGGGGCACCTACAACCTGATCAAGGTTCAGGCCCTCGACAAGGACCTCCGCCGGCTCTGGTATTGGGACTCGACGCAGGAGCAGGCGAAGTATTCCGGGCAGGGTTCGCACGGCCTGATCACGGCCGACGTGGATCGGGACGGGCGCGATGAGCTGGTCCTTGGCGCCGCCGTCCTCGACGACAACGGCAAGGGCCTCTGGTCGCTGGCGATGGGCCATCCGGACGTTTGTTACGTCGCGGACGTCGATCCGTCCAATCCCGGTCTGGAGATCTTCTACGGGTTTGAGTCGCGCCAGCAGACCGACGGTATGTGCGTGGTCGACGCCCGGACGGGTCGCAAGCTCTGGACGCACAAGGAGCCGACGTTCCATCTGCACGGCCAGGGCATGGCCGCCGACGTGCTCGCCGAGCATCCCGGCATGGAGGTGCTGGCGGGGGAACGCGACTATCCGAAGCGCTGGCTCTACAGCGCCTCGGGCGAGTTGATCGAAGCCAACGGAGAGCGGCCCCTGACGCCGCGGCCGCTGTGGTGGGACGCCGATCCGCAGAAAGAGGTCATCTTCAGCCGTGCGATCCAGAAGTGGAACGGCCCCGTCCTCCAGCCGATCGAAGGG
>Ga0208040_1000081_pt1 | contig 133926 bp, 122 predicted proteins | sample AD_UKC083_MetaG_FD_184431 | JGI IMG/M metagenome (GOLD analysis project Ga0208040, IMG submission 184431) | Active sludge microbial communities of municipal wastewater-treating anaerobic digesters from USA - AD_UKC083_MetaG (SPAdes) (version 2) | ecosystem: Engineered > Bioreactor > Anaerobic...
AGGCATGACCTTCGGCGCCCTGTGGGCGTCCAGCATGGGGGTGAGCTTCTCCCACCTCGCCGCCAAGGCCTCGGCGGGTGCGCTCACGTGGCTCGTCTTCGCCTTCAGCATCCACCAGAGGTTCGCTATCGGATGGGCCGGCCGGAGGACCGCGGTCACCACCATCCTGGGTTTTGCCCTCATGACCATCCTGTTCATCGTCCTGAACCTCGTGTTCCCCGATGCCCACGGACTGGGGCTCATGGCATGAACCGCATCTCCTGCATCAGCATCAACTACAGGCTTGCCCCGGTGGAGATCAGGGAACGGGTGGTCGTGTCCCTGAAGGATTTCGAGGACCTCATGCCCCGGGACGCCGAGCTCTACGCGCTCACCACCTGCAACAGGACCGAGGTGTACTGGACCGGGATGGACGAGGGGACAGTGGCGGCGCGGCTGTGCGAGCGATCGGGCCTGAGCGGCGAGGAGCTGAGGAAGTTCAGCGAGGTCCACCACGGCAGGGACGCGGTGAAGCACCTCTTTCGGGTGTCCTGCGGCCTCGATTCCCTGGTCATCGGCGAGGCCCAGATCCTGGGCCAGGTCAAGGACGCCTACCGGGCATCGCTCGAGGCCAAGACCACCTCGATCTTCCTGAACAAGGCCCTGCACAGCGCCTTCAGGGCGGCAAAGCGGGTGCGCACCGAGACCGACATCGGTAAATATCCGGTGTCCGTGGCATCCGAGGCGGTGGAGCTCGCCTGCCACATCTTCGGGGACATCCACCAGTCAACGGTCCTGGTGGTCGGCGCAGGCGACATGGCGGGCATCGCGGCATCGCGGCTCAAGGAGCGGGGCGCTCACGACCTGGTCATCGTGAACCGCACCCATGCGGCCGCCTGCACTCTGGCCGAAGAGCTGGGGGGGACCCCGAGGCCCTTCGAGTCCCTCAAGGACGAGCTCGTCCGCTGCGACATCGTCATCGCCTCCACCGGCTCCCCGGTGCCCATCATCACGAAGCCGCTCATGGACGAGGTCATGAAGGCCAGGCGCGGCAGCCCGCTCATCCTCATCGACATCGCGGTGCCCAGAGATGTGGACCCGGCCGTGGCTAAATGCTATAATTGCTATCTTTACGACATCGACGCGCTCAAAGCCATCGTGGACAGGCACCTCACCAACCGGGAGGAGCAGGCAGAGAAGGCCCTGGGCATCATTGCACAAGAGGTGGACTCCTTCGAGCGGTGGGTCCACTCGCTCAACGCCCAGGCCACCATCAAGGACCTGTTCGGCATGCTGGACGCCTACGTCGAGGACGAGGTTCGGCAGAGCGCCCTGTGCGGCGAGGAGGCGGCCAGGCTGGAGCAGAACCTGCGGTCGGCGCTCAGGAGGCTCATCCACCGGGTGGTGAGCTTCCTGAAGGAGCACCCGTCGCTGGCAAACATCGAACACACGCGGAGGATTTTCCGACTCGATGGAGACTATCAGGATAGGCACAAGGGGTAGCAGGCTGGCCCTGCACCAGACCCGCATGGTCGGCGAGGCGCTCCGTCTCGTGAGGCCCGGGATTGTTACCGAGGTGTGCATGATGAAGACCACAGGCGACATCCTCTCCGATGCGCCGCTGGATGCCATCGGCGGCAAGGGGGTCTTCGTCAAGGAGATCGAGCGGGCCCTCCTGGCCCACGAGATCGACTGCGCGGTGCACAGCCTCAAGGACATGCAGGCCGTGCTCCCTCAAGGCCTCGCCATCGGCGCATACCTGGTGCGGGAAGACCCGAGGGACATGCTCTTCTCCCGGGACAACCTCCCGCTGGAGGCACTGCCCGCGGGCTTCAGGGTCGGCACCTCGAGCATGCGCAGGCGCTGCCAGCTCAAGACGCTCAGGCCGGACATCGAGATCGTGGACATCCGGGGCAACGTGCCCACCCGCCTGGCCAAGGTGGGCTCCACAGTTGACGCGGTAGTCCTGGCGGCGGCAGGCGTGAAGAGGCTCGGGCTCCAGGAGGGCGTGCCGCTGGACCCCCGGCAGGTGGTGCCATCGCCCGGGCAGGGGATCATCGCCGTAGAATGCCGGGAGCAGGACGCGGAGCTCCTCGATGTCCTCGGGGAGATCGATCACCTGCCCACCCGGGTCTGCGCCGAGACCGAGCGGTCGTTCCTGGCCGCGCTGGGCCTGGACTGCAACCTGCCGGCAGGAGCCCATGCGACCTTCGAAAACGGGACCATCTCGCTCTTCGGCATGCTGGGCTCCCCGGACGATGCGTGCATCGAGCGGATGCACATCGAGGGGCGCGACGCCTCCATCGGCCGCAGCCTCGCGCTGGCCCTGATGGAAAAGGTCCACACGGAGGCCCTCCCATGAAAGTCTACCTCATCGGGACAGGGCCCGGAGACCCCGGGCTCATCACGCTGAAGGCGGCCCGCATCATCCCCACGTGCGACGCGGTGGTGTACGACGACCTCATCCCCATCGAGATCCTCGGCCTGGCGCGGCCCGGCGTCCGGAAGATCTATGTGGGCAAGAGGGCCGGCAGGGACTACATGAAGCAGCCCGAGATCAACGAGCTCATCGCAGGCCTCGCCAGGGAGGGCATGAAGGTCGCCCGCCTCAAGGGCGGCGACCCGTGCATCTTCGGCCGGGGCGGGGAAGAGGCCCTGTACCTCAAGCGCAGCGGCATCCCCTTCGAGATCATACCGGGCATAACCTCGGCCATCGCGGGCCCGGTCAGTGCGGGCATCCCGCCCACCCACCGGGGCATGGCGGCGTCGGTGAGGTTCGTCACGGCCCACGAGGACCCCACCAAGGCTGCGGGCTTCCTCGACTGGTCGGCCCTGGCCCGGGATACGGGCACCCTGGTGTTCCTCATGGGCGCTAACCGCATCAAGAGCATCGCGGAGAGGCTCATGGAGGAGGGGATGAGGCCGGACATGCCCTGCGCCCTGGTGCAGAACGCCACCCTCCCCACCCAGCGCCAGATCTTCTCCACCCTGGAGCGGGTGGGGGAAGAGGCGGCAGCCCAGGGCATCGGCTCGCCCTGCATCGTGGTGGTGGGCGAGGTCGCCTCCCTGGGCAGGGAGCTCTTCTCAGAGGAGGACAGGCCCCTGAAGGGCAGGTCCGTGCTCATCACCAGGCCTGCGCACCTGGCGGGCGAGAGCGCGGCCCTCTTCGCCGAGGCCGGGGCCGTTGTCGGGGTATACCCCCTCCTGGAGATCTCCCCCCTGCCCTTCGACCTTCCGGACCTGTCGAGTACGGACATCCTCATCTTCACCTCGCAGAACGCGGTGCCGCTGTTCTTCGACAAGCTCCTCTCTTCGGGCCTCGACGCGCGGGCGCTTGCAGGCAAGGAGATCTTCTGCATCGGCCCCAAGACCCGGGACACGCTCCTGAAGTACGGGATCGCCTCCGACGGCATGGCGTCCGAGTTCCGTGCCGAGGGGATCATGGACATGCTCCGGGACAGGGAGCTCTCGGGCAGAAAGGTCTGCCTGCCCAGGGCCAAGGGTGCGCGGACCTACCTGGCGGATGCCCTCAGGGAACGGGGCGCGGTGGTGGAGGAGATCTTCGTGTACGCCACCGTGCTGCCCGGGGACGCGAACCGGGAGGATTTCCTCGACGCCCTCTCGAAGGCCGACACCGCCGTATTCACGAGCCCCTCCGGGGTGAGGCACGCCCTTGAGCTCCTGAACGGCGAGCGCGGGCATCTGGAGAACAAGACCCTCGTGGCCATCGGTCCCGTGACCGCGGCGGCCATGGAGAAGGCAGGGATCCCGGCATGCCTGACCGCTGAGGAATACACCGACGCCGGGATCATCGAAGCGTTAAAGGGAGAATGAAACATGATCGGCATCTCGAAACTCTACTGCGGGACGGTTGAGGCATCGGACCCCCTGCGCTACGGCAGGCATTCGAAAGAGCTTCCGTCGCACCTCCTGCAGTTCTCGTCGGACAAGAAGCCCGTGGTGGTGTGGAACTGCACCGCTGCCTGCAACCTCAGGTGCGTGCACTGCTACGCCTCCGCAGGCAGGCTCCACGCCAAGAACGAGCTCACGAAAAGCCAGGGGTTCAGCCTCATCGACGACCTGAAGGACTACGGGTCGCCGGTCATCCTCTTCTCGGGCGGCGAGCCCCTCATGAGGGAGGACCTGCACGAGCTCATAGACAGGGCGGTAAAGTCGAAGATGCGGGCCGTGATCTCCACCAACGGCACGCTCATCACGCCGGATACGGCCATGAGGCTCTCCGACTACGGCCTCTCCTACGTCGGCGTGAGCCTGGACGGCCTCCAGGAGGTCAACGACACCTTCCGGGGCGTGCAGGGCGCCTTCAGTGACGCCATGAAGGGCATCTACAACGCCATGCACGAAAACATCAAGGTGGGTCTGCGCTTTACCATGAACAGGCGCAACGTCTCCGAGATCCCCAAGATCCTCGACCTCATGCACCGGGAGGGCATCCCCCGCATCTGCTTCTACCACCTGGTGTACACCGGCAGGGCCCGCGAGCTCATGGAAGAGGACCTCTCCCACGAGGAGACCCGGCAGACCCTCGACCTCATCATGGACAAGACCGAAGAGATGATCGCCGCGGGCAGGAACGTGGAGGTGCTCACCGTGGACAACCACGCCGACGGGCCGTACGTGTACCTGCGCCTGAAGGCCCGCAGGGACCCGCGCGCGGACGAGGTGCTCGAGCTCCTGAAGATGAACGGCGGCAACTCGTCGGGCCTGGGCATCGGCTGCGTGAACTGGGACGGCGAGGTCTACCCGGACCAGTTCTGGCGGACCAAGGTCATGGGGACCGTGCGGGAGCGCCCCTTCTCCGAGATCTGGGAAGACCGGGACAACGAGCTCCTCATGCAGCTCAAGCGCAAGAAGGAGCACGTCACGGGCAGGTGCCGGACCTGCAGGTGGCTCGACGTGTGCGGCGGCAACTTCCGCGCCCGGGCGGAGGCCGCCACCGGCGATGTCTGGGGGGTCGATCCGGCCTGCTACCTCACCGACGAGGAGATCTCTTAAGGGTAATTCCTGAACCGGGTTTGCAGGAAACATTGCAAGGGCGCCTCCCCGGCGAGGGGAAGCGCCCTTCTGATCTAGCCCGCTGCGTATGCAGCTTCGATCCTGTCGCTGAATTTTTCCGTGATGACCTTGCGCTTGAGCTTCATGGTCTGGGTCAGCATCCCGTTCTCGAGAGTGAACGGTTCGGAGATGAAGAGGAACTTCTTCGGGATCTCGTAGGAGCCGTACTTTTTCTTCAGGCTCGCGAGGATCTCGTCAGTGATCATCTTCTGGATGTCCTGGTTCTCCACCAGGGTCTTGTAGTCCTTGGGCAGGTTGTTCTTTGCAGCGTACGCATCCAGGGCCACGGGGTCGGGCACGATCATGCAGATGGTGTACAACCGGTTTGCGCCGTAGATCAGTGCGCTCTGCACGTAGTGGTTCAGGCAGATGTCCTCTTCGAGGGCTGCGGGGAAGACGTACTTGCCGTTTTCGAGCTTGAACTGCTCCTTGATCCGGCCCGTGATCCACAGGAACCCGTCCTCGTCCAGGCGGCCGCGGTCGCCGGTGCGGATGCCGCCGTCCGGCGTCATGATCTCACGGGTCGCCTCGGGCTTGTTGTGGTAGCCCTTCATGACGTTGGGGCCGTAGCAGATGATCTCCCCGTCATTGGCCCCGGGCTCCACCACCGACTTGTCGATGACCACCCTGATCTTGTCCATGGCCGGGCCCACGCTACCGATTCTGAACTTGCCCGGGTTGTTCATGGTGATGCCCGGCGTGGTCTCGGTCATGCCGTAGGCGTCGTACAGGGGCATGCCGATGTCGTAGAAGAAATAGGAGATGTCCGGGTTCATGGCCGCGCTCCCGGTCATGGCCCCCCTCATCCTGCCGCCGAAGAGGTCGCGGATCTTCTGGAACACGATCTTGTCCACGAGGGCGAACTTTAAGTTCACCAGCAGGCTCGACTTGCCCTGCTGGGCAAGGAGCCGCCTCTGCTTGGCAGCCTCCACGCCCATGTCGAAGAGTTTTTTCTTGAAGCCTCCGGCCTCGTTCACCTTGGTGACGATGGTGTCGTAGACCTTGTTGAAGATGCGAGGCACCGCGATGAGAAAGGTGGGCCTGATGGCCGCCATGTCCTGGACAACCGTGTTCGTGCTCTCCATGAAGCCCATGGACGCGCCCAGCGCCGTGAAGGTATGGAGCTCCCCCAGGCCGAAGCAGTGTGCCCAGGGCAGCAGCGAGAGCGACCGGTCGTTCTCGTTGTAGTCCGGGTAGGCCACCACCCGCGCATGGTGGTTGCTCGTCCAGTTCATGTGCATGAGGAGAACGCCCTTGGGGTCGCCTGTGGTCCCTGAGGTGTAGACGAGGACAGCGACTTCCTCGGGGTCGGGGTAGATGGATTTGACCGGCTTCGCCTCGCCTGCCTTCTCCAGCTCCGCCATGGTGCCCGGGCCCTCCCCGGGGATCAGGACGATCTTTTCCAGGGTGGGGATGCGGGAGGGAAAGTCCTTGACCTTTTCCAGGATCGCGGGTTTCGACACGAAGAGGACCTTGATCCCGCTGTCCTTGACGATGTATTCCCACACACGGGTCAGCTCAGCCTCGTACATGGGCACGTAAAAGGCCCCGAGGCCCACGGTGGCGTAATGGCCGATCGCCCATTCCGTGCTGTTGTTCGAGATGATGCCCACGGCATCGCCCCTGCCCACACCGAGTCCGGCAAGCCCTGCCCGGAGGTTGTCGACCCGGCGGCCCACTTCACGGTACGTGACCCACTCATACACGCCCTGCTTGTTCTTCGTCCCGAGAAACTCTCTGTCGGGGAACTTCTTCACGCTGTTCTCGAACAGCTCCACCAGGTTGTCGGGTTTTTCTAGTTGATATTTTGCCACAGCTACCCCCTTCTCAGTCGTATTCATTGGTGAAGTCTGTAGCCTAAGATTGTCCAAAATGAAAAAAAAAGCAATAACTTCGATAAATGAGCTTTATGTCTGATTTTAGATGGCTGAATTTATGAAACCTTTTGAGAGCTTGTAGGCCTTCCTTGGCTCTCTTGTGGGATAATCACCGATGCCGACGGGTTTTACCATATTCTGAATATCTGTTGCCTTGCGCCCCCGGCCCTCCTATAATACATGAAAGGCTCCACAGGGAGGTAGGCATGAACATCTCAAGGATCGGGATCATCCAGGCACTGCTTTCTCAGAACCAGAACACGAGCTCCAGCTCGAACATGCTCGAAAACATTCTCCTCGGCTCGGTGCAGAGCAGAGCCGCCCTGTACACGCTCCCCACGGAAAAGGAGTCCTTCCGCATGGAGATCGAGCTCAAGGACGGCACCTCGGTGACCATCGACTACACCCGGCAGGGAGTCCTGAGCAAGACAACCTACGAGCTCGGTCGCTATGGGAACTACACGTACGGAAACGACCTCTTCTCCCCGGAGAACACGGCCAAGCGCATCCTCTCCTTTGCCAGGGCCCTCTGGGACGGCTCGCCCGAGAAGCTCGAAGTCCTCGCCAACGCCATCGAGGAAGGGGTTCGCCAGGCGCGCAGGTCCCTGGGAAGCCTGCCGGGCTGGCTCGACGCCATGATCGGCCGGACCGTCGACCTGCTGAACCAGGGGGTCGAGGACATGAAGGCCGAGGCCCTGCAGGCTGCCTGAGACAGGCGCCACGCCCGGGCTCTCCTTCCCGCACCGGGGGTGTGTCTGCGTGCCTGCCCCTTTTCTCCGCTCTTACCCCTGGTCCCCTTTCCTGCCGAACCTGCTGAAGAGGGGGTCCGCCGCCAGGAGGACCGTCCGCTCGAGGCCGGCCTCCCGGTCCTGGTTCGCCTCGAGGTATTCCGGCGAGGAGACCATCTGGAGGAAGGCCTGGCGGGAAGGGTATTCCACGAGCATCACGTGGTCGAATCCGTCCGAGTCCAGCCCGATGAAGACCTGGTCCACGCTGCCAAGCCAGAGCAGACGCCCGCCCGCCTTTCTGAGCAGAGCCTCCACCAGCCCTGTGTAGCGCTCGTACGACTCCCTGCCTGTCTCGCCCGAGCGCCTGCCTTCGGACTTGAACTTCAGCAGGTTGACCATGACAAAGGGGCCCTGCTTGCTGCTCTTCCTCAAGAGCCCGAGCTGCTCGCCCGTTGGATTGATCGTGCTCATCGAAACCTCCTCACATAATCTTAACGGATCATGGCCAGGGCCTGCTCGATCTCGCCCAGCACCTTCCCCTGCGCGCCGGCGGCCCACGTTCTGAGCATGGAAGCCGCGTCCGCGCCGCCGGTCCTGCCGAGCGCCCAGGCGATCATGGAACGCACGCGCTCGTCTTCGTTCTCCCCGTACGCCTTCACCAGGTCGGGCACATAGCCTTCGTCGAGGCTGTTGCCCATGGCCCTGGCCGTGTTCATCTTCCACTTCCAGAGCATGTCCGGGCCCATGTAGAACATGTGGGGCCGGACGTTCTTCTGGAAAAAGTCGAGGTCCATGGCCAGGAGCGTGCGCAGGTCGAAGCTGCCCGCCCTTGCCTTCACCCGTGGGTTTTCCGGCAGCTCGGAGGCGAGCCACGCCCGGTTCCTCGGGCAGACGTCCTGGCACCGGTCGCACCCGTAGACGTACATGCCCATGGGCTCCCTGAGCTCGAGCGGGGTGATATCGGTCCCGTAGTAGGTCAGGTAGGAGACGCACCTGCGGGGGTCGATGGTGCCGTTTCCCTTGAGCGCCCGGGTGGGGCACGCGGCTATGCAGGCGTTGCGGCACCAGTCGGGGCAGGCATATTCCACCGTGGGCTCGTCGGGGGCGAACTCCCGATCCACCACCACAGCCAGGGGTATCACCCACGAGCTTCCTTTCAGCTTGCGGGAATAGAAGAGACAGTTCCTGCCCAGCGTGCCCAGGCCCGCCCTGGCCGCCGCGGCCCGGTGGGGAAGGTTGAATGGCACCTTCGAGTCTATCCCCGCATCCCGTAACGTCTGCCGGAAGGCCTTGATGCGCACGCTGAGGCCGTCCCTGGTGACGCGGTCGTCGTCGAGGTAGCACCTCCCGAAGGTGCTCTCGAGGGACTTCGGAAAGGATTCCCTGAAGTACGAGTCCACGAGCACGATGATCGATTTCGCCCCAGGGAGGACCGACCTCGGGTCCGTGCCTCCCAGCAGGTCGAGCCCGGACTTTTCCGCCCAGCCGTACTCCTCCTGCCTGGCCAGCAGGAACTCCCGCTGCCTGTCGAAGGGTTCAGCCGTGGTTATCCCGACATCGATGAAACCGAGCGCCAGGGCCCGGTCCCTGATTTCATCCTTTGTCATCCCTCACCCTCCTCTGTCTGAATACCGCCTTTGCCATGACAGACGCCAGGATCCACGTCCTGGTCTTCGAACCTTTCGTGATGGGGAAGGACAGTTTCATAAAATAGACCGCTCGGTACATTCATGAAGGGTTTTTCCCGCTCTGTCAACAGCCGTGCGCTCTCCCTGTGAACGGGGCGGCAACTGGTGTATGATGGGGCCCTGAGCGAAGAGGACGGGGGGAGAAGGATATGGTTTCCGGACAGACAGCCGCAGGGATGAAGAGGCTCTTCCTGTGCCTTGCCCTCCTCCTTGCAGCCTCCCTTCCCGGGCATACGGAGGAGCTCGCCAGGCTGGAGGGCCGGGATGTGGCGGTCCTGTGCGCTCCCGGCCTGATTCCGGAAGCCCGTGAGGTCGTGCGGCTCTACCCCTCGATCAGGAGGGATCTCGAAGCGGCGTTCCGCTGGGAGATCGATTTCCGGCCCGTGATCGTGCTGGTTGGAGAACGCGGGGTCTTCCGGCAGATGGCCGGACACGAGGCCTTCGTGGCCTACGCTGTGCCCGACGAGCAGGTCATGGTGATCGATCTCACGAGGATGCGGCAGCGGCCCTTCACCCTGGAGATCACGATCAGGCACGAGCTCTGCCACCTGCTGCTCCACCGGTACATGGGGAGCACCGACATGCCGAAATGGCTCGACGAGGGCATCGCCCAGTGGATATCCGAGGGCGTCCCCGAGCTGGTGACGCCGGCCCGGGACTCCCTGCTCACCCAGGCGGCGCTGGCCGGCAGCCTCCCCAGGCTCGAAAGCCTGTCCCGCTCCTTCCCCCGGGACGGGCAGGGGCTTGCCCTGGCCTACGGGCAGAGCAGGTCCGTGGTGGAGTACATCGTGAACAACTACGGCAGGAACGGGGTCCTCAACCTCCTGGAATCCCTGAGAAGGGGCGCCTCCTTCGAGGACGCCGTCGAGGCAACCCTCCTCGAAGAAATGCCCGAGATCGAACAGGGCTGGCGAGATGGGCTGCTGGGGCCTGCGGCCGTCATCGCCTACCTCGTGGCGCACCTCTACACCATCCTGTTCATCCTGGCAGCCCTGCTCACCGTCTGGGCCTACATCCGGTTCCTCGCGAGGAAGAGGCGCCTGCGGGACGAGCCCGAGGATGAAGCGGGCGGGCCGACCGATCCACATGCAGGAACTTATTGATCCGGCAGACGGATCACTGAAAGCGGGACCCCGGCATGGAGGTGCATGCCGCTTGCGGCAACAGGTGCCGGGTCGATAAGGGCGACGCGGGAAGCGAAACGTCAGACCCGCTTCCCCTTGAACGTTCCGTGGTCGTCCCGCTTCGCCGGCAGCTCGATACCGGTGTGGATCTCCGGCGGATGGAGGGTCCACTCTTCGGGGATGATCTCGCCGATGAGCTCGCCGTTGTCGAAGATGCGGACGATGGCGCTCTCGGACACCACCACGGCCACGGCGTTCGTGTGCTTGGTGATGGATGCCGCGGCCACGTGCCTGCTCCCGAGCCCCATGGTCAGCCTGACCCCCCGGGACGAGGCGTCGATGTACCGGCAGGCGGACAGGACGATGCCCGAATCCGACACGATGAACGCACCGTCGAGCTGGGCAAGCTCCTTCACCGTCTCCCTCAGGTTCGGATCTTCGATGTGCCGCAGCCGCTCAGGCTGGCAGGCGAGCGGGTCGAGGATCATGGTGGCGGAGCGCTTCAACGTGTTTTCCGAATCGGACACCACGAACATGGTCCCGATCCTCCTGCCCTCCCTGCCCTCCCGGGCGATCTCGACCGCAAGGGAGATGACCTCGTTCAGGACGCGGACATTCACCCCTCGTCCGGACAGGCCAAGATCCTGGAAATTCCTGATGGTCTTCTTCTCCATGAACGGATGCCCCCATGCCTGCGGTCTCATGATGCCCCAGGCGTGCATGGCTTTTGAGGTCCGTGCACGTTTCAGGGCAGTCTTTTCCCCTTACAGTAAAAGAATAGGCACCGTGGGCATGAAGCCAAGCTCTTCACTTCATTCGCAGCGAGCGCCTGCGTCTCGGCATGTCGATGGCCTGACCGTCTCGGGCGGCCGTCACGTTGTCGTGGTAAAGCATGGCCTCTTCCACAAAGGGCTCCGGAGAGGGGTAGCGCTGGGAGTAGTGGGTGAGCACGAGGAGGTCCGCGCCGCTGTCCCGGGCAACCCTGCCCGCCTGGCCGGCGGTGAGGTGGCCGAACTCCGCGGCCTTGTTCTCGAGGTCGCCCAGGAAGGTGGCCTCCATGAGGAGCATGTCCGCATCGTGAGCCAGCTCATACACGGCGTCGCAGAGCCTGGTGTCCATGACGTAGGAGAAGACCTGGCCGGGCAGCACGGTGCCCACGTCGTCGACCGTCACCAGCTTCGACCTCACCCGCACGGAGCCTGTCCGCTTGAGCTCTCCTGCCGCCGCCCCGAAGATCCCGGTCTTGCAGAGCATCTCGGGGTCGAGGGTGTGGGAGTCCTTTTCCCGGATGCGGAATCCGTAGGTATCGATGTCGTGATCGAGCTTCGACGCGCTGATGACGAGCCTCTCGTCCTCGAAGACCACCCCGTCGCCATGGATGGGGCATTCCTTGAGCCTGCCCTCGCGGTGGTACGAGCAGGCGTCCCGCAGGTGCTCGTAGTAGGCCTGGCCCGACGCGGGGTAGTACACCTCGATCGTATGGGGCACCCTGTCCAGGGAGATGCGCTGGATGACGCCCGCAAGGCCCAGGCAGTGGTCGCCGTGGAAGTGGGAGATGAAGATCTTGGTGATGCCGGAAACCGCCACCCCGGCCAGGATCATCTGGCGCTGGGTCCCCTCCCCGGGGTCGAAGAGAAAGCCCTGGTCGTCGAACCTCAGGAAGTAGCCGTTCTGGTTCCGCTCCCGGGAAGGCACCTGGCTCGCCGTGCCCAGGACGATGAGCCTGCGCTCAGACATCTTCCCTTCCCCCTGCCTCGTTCATGGCCCCTGCACCTTTCTCGTCCCGACGCCTATCCTTCATCATACGTGCCCTGGACAAAAGATCTACCCTTGTTGCCGGCACGAAGCAAGGTCTGATTCCTCGAGGCCTCCCCCGGTGATCGTGGCGGATATCCAGGGTATTTCCATCGACGTCATCCCTCCTTCTCTATTGCAAGCGGCCGGCAGTCCGGAAGGGCTTACTCGTCTCCACCACTCACCGGCTTCGACCGCCTCTGCTTTCTCAAGCCCTCGATCTTTTTCCTGCGGATGCGCTCCTCACGGGACGCCCTCGTGGGGGCGGTCTTTATCCTCCGCCGGGGCGGGACAGCCGCTTCGCGGATGAGGGCGAGCAGCCTCTCGAGGGCGTCCTGGCGGTTCTTCTCCTGGGACCTGAAGCGCTGGGCAATGATGATAAGGACCCCCTCGGAGGTCATGCGCCTGCCTGCGATACGGGTGAGGCGCGCCTTGACATCCGGGCGCAGGTTCGGCGACGAGCGTGCATCGAAACGCAGCTGGACCGCGGTGGCCACCTTGTTGACGTTCTGGCCCCCCGGGCCGGACGAGCGGACGAAGTCCCAGCAGAGCTCGCTTTCATCGAGGAAGATCTGGTCGGTGACTGATATCATATCGTATCTGATGCCATGGAAGACGTAAGGCGGCAAGCTTTTCCTGATCCGGCAAATCACTGAAGAGGGGTCCCGGCATGGAGCTGTATGCCGTTCACGGCAACAAGCGCCGGGTCATTAAAAGGAAGCGGGCAGCGCCGCGGAGGCCCTGCCCGCTTCCTGCTGTATTCACGTGATGCCTACCCCATCATGGACATGACGAACTCGATGGAGCCGCGTACGTCCTTGTCGAAGAAACAGTTGAACGGCGTCTTCCAGTCCTCGGTCGCGAGCCTCTGGCGTATCTTGTCTGCAACGGGCTTCTTGTTGCCTTCCTTGAGCTTGATGAACGCCCTGCCCGGGTTGTCGATCCACTTCGTGACGATCTTCTTGGCCCTGGGAATGAGGTCGGCCGCGTCGACGAGCTCATCGATAATCCCGAAGTCGTATGCCTCCTGCACCTTGAGCATCTTGCCGAAGTACATCATGTCCCGGAACTTCTTGTCCGAGTCGAACCCGTAGCGCATGATGCCTGACTGGGCAAGGGTGAGCGCCAGGCCCAGCTTGATCTCGCTCATGCCGACGGTGATCTTGGGGAAGTTGGAGGCGATGCGGTAATCCGAGGCCATGGCAAAGATCAGGCCGCCGGCTACGGCATGGCCGTTGATGGCCGAGACAACAGGCTTCTTGCACTCGAACACGTTGAGGAGGATCTCCTCCCCCTCCACGAAGAAATCATACACTTCATCGACATTCTTGAACCCCATGAACATGGGCAGGTCGAACCCTCCACAGAATGTCTTGCCGGCCCCGGTCAGGACGATGCCCTTGACGTCGTAGTCCTCGTTGGCCGACTTTACGATCTCGGCCAATGATTTCAAAGTTTCCCGGGTGATGGAGTTGTGCTTCCCGTTCGCGAATTCAGCGATGATGATCCCTTCTTCGTTCTTGATGTTCAGCATGTCTTCCTCCTGATGCAGAGTTTTTATTTTTCCCGAGAACCTCCGCGGGGCGAGCCGGCAGGTGTCTGGGGTGGGTGTCTCTCCCTTTGTCCGGCCTCTTTCATCGGATGAGAAGCCGGGCCTTCAATCCTCCGTAGCGGATGCGGGGATGCGTGATGCCGTCGGGTGCCTGTGTGACAGGAACAATATACAGGATTTCCGGAGAATTGTCATTCAGGAAGTCGTGAAAGGGCAGGCACCCTCGAACGGCCTGTCCCGCAAAGGTTTTCCCACAGCCTGACGGGTCCTGCTCAACCCATCCTGGCGAGCAGGCTTTCGATGTCTTTTGCCCTGTTGATGCCGTCGAGCCACTTCCTGGGGAAGGCCCCCGGCCCGGAGTGTGCCCCGAGCACCATGCCCACGGCCATGGCCCTGGAGGCGGAGTCTCCCCCTGCCATGACCGCCTGGATGAGTGCCTCTGCGGGGTCGTCCTCGTACTTCATGATGAGGTGGATCACCCCCGGGAAGGATTCCTGGACCTGAGCGTTCTGACCGAAGGAGACGATCGCCTCCACGCTGCCCTTGTCCCGTGAGGCATAGCCCTCCTTGACCCAGCCGCTCAAATGCGTGTCCGTAAAAAACTCTCCCGTGACCTGCCAGACCGCATCCGACGGGGAGGCTCCCTCGAGGACCATGAGGCAGACACGCGCCAGGAATTCGCCCGCCTCGATGGTCAGCGCGTTGCTGTGGGTCATGGCCGTCTGGAGCCTCGACGCGCCGAACAGGGCATCCGGGTCGTGCCTCAGGCAGTAGACCAGCGGAGCTATCCTCGATGCCCCGGAGAGATCGTTCGAAAGGGAGCCGGACTCGAGCGGGCCCTTGCCCAGGGCGAAGTTCTGCAGGGTCCCGCGCATGGCATGGTCCACATAGCCACGGTAGTCGCTGAACACGTCGAACCACCGCCCGGAGAAGTCATCGAGCCTGAAGCCCCGGCACACGGCCAGGGACTCCAGCAGCACATATGCCTGGTCCCCGCAGTTGGTGAAGTCGCCTTTTGCCTTGGTCTTGTGGTAGGAGTTGCCCTGAGGCTGAAGCAGGTCCTCGACCCTGCCGTACTGCCTGACGATCCTCTCGGTGGAAAAGATCAAGTGAACGCCCAGTGCCAGGGAATCCCCGACAAAGGAGCCCAGAACCATGCCCTTGGCCTTTTCAGACATCCCATCCTCCAAGCACGTTTTCTGAACAGGCACTGCCCGCAGTGATAAGCAGATTACGGGGCCCAGGTGCTTTTAGCCAGGGAAAACGGCCCCTCAAGAGACCCATTGTCTCACAGCTTGGGCATAAACTCAAGACTTTTTAATGACTTGTGGAGTAAAAGGGTCCTGATGCCCCTTCCGGTCACGGGCTCAGCTTCCCCTCCTCTTCCGAACGTCCCTCCACAGAGCCAGGCATACCGCGAGGACGAGAGGCGGCTTCAGGCAGGCGTCACGGTCATTCACCTGCCCTACGGCATGAGCTTTTCCCGGATGAGGGTGATGGCCGAGACGAGGTCCTCGTCCGTCGCCTCCCCGAGTTCGAGGGAGCCGCCTTTCAGGAAGGGGGCGATCCTGGCGTAGATGTCCCGGCTCAGGCCCCCGTACTGGCCGTGGAACGAGGAAATCCGGGCCTTGAGGCTGAACTCGAGCCGTTCCCGTTTCGGCAGCGACAGGTAGGCGTCGATCCGGGCGAGCATGGACGGCCTGTCCCCGGGCAGCCTTCCCTGGACCGGCAGCAGGTTCGTGGCGCTGTCGCTCATGAGAACGGTGTCGCAGTCGATGGACTCCACCAAGGTCCTGATCTCGCCCACCACCCGGTCCTCGTCCGCCTCCGCGAATTCTCCCCGGGAGCGCAGCCCGTCCAGCGGTGTGCCCGGGAAGATCTGCAGGGTCCGCAGGCGCACGAAATCGGGCGCGGCCTTCGAGATGACGTCCGCGGTTTCACGGGCGTGGTCATCCGAGAGGGTCATGCCCCCGAGCCCCGGCATGACGTACACCGAGCACGAGAGCCCGGCCTCCCTGGTCTTCTGCAGGCCCTCGATGTGCTCGGCCTTCGTGATCCCCTTGCGCGCCAGGGCCAGCACCCTGTCCGACCCGCTCTCCATGCCGAAGTGCACCCGGTGCAGGCCTGCGTCCCGGTAGGCCCTGAGCTCGCGGAAGGACCTCAGCCGGGCGGCCGAGGCGGTCCTGCCGTAGACCGTAAAGCGCTCGACCGTGGGGAAGCTCTCCTTCACAAGGCCTATGGTCTGCTTCAGGAACGCCGGCTTGAGGACGAGGGAATCCGCGTCCCCCAGGAAGCAGGTCTTTGAGCCGCCGATGCGCCAGGACAGGACGTTCTGGAAGCTGTCCAGGAGGCCCGGCCTGTCCTTGAACCAGGGGAGAAACCACGCGAGCTTCGGGTCCAGGTCCGCTGGAGCTTCATCCGGCGGCCCGTCATCGATGATGCCAGCCTCCCACCTGGCGTGCTCGATCCTTTCCACGAGCCGGGCAACCTTTTCATACCCGCCCTCGTGGTAGATGGGGAAGCCGATCCCCTGCTCGAACATGAGCTCGTCGATGAGCCGCGCCCTGCGGATGTCCTCTGCCACCTCGTCGATGCCCCGCTTCGAAAACCTCGCCCCGCATTTGTACACCGGGCAGAAGGCGCACCGGTTCCAGTAGCAGTTCCGGGTGAGCCGGAAGGTGAGGCTCGAGTTCTCGGTGGGCGGCCTGATGGAGCAGATCTCGAAGGGTTTGACGGTCAGCAGGTCGACGCTCATATAGCCTTATTATCCCTCAACCTGCGTTCCCTGCAAGGGATTTACGATGTAGTGATGATGGCCCAGGCATCGAAGAGGGTGTTGTAGCGGAGGATGAAGACACCCCCGTCCGTGCGCACCCGGTAGTAGTCGAGCCCCACATGGCCGGGCCTGTTGCGGCCTTCATACCACCTGTCCACGATCTCCTCGATCACGTACCGGCGGTTCCGGAAATGAAAGGCAATGGGGTCCTCGTGATGAGGATGCCCTCCCCTGCACTCGACCTGGATCTTCTGAAGCTCCATGTGTTAATGGATACTTTGGCTCCGTGCGCTTTTCAAGGGCGCGGACGCATGGAGCTACCTTTTGATCTCAACTTTGACCTTGCGCCTTCCCCAGTCCAGGGCCTGGCCGTGGGTGTAGAAGTAGAGGTCGATCCGGGTAGGGCCCTTGATGGCTGATCCGCGGTCCTCCACCACGCCCCAGCCCCAGCCCGGCACGTACATCTCGGTGCCGAAGGGGTAGTAGTTCGTGTCCGCGGCAATGGTCCCGGGCCGGGGGAGGAAGAGCCAGGGGAAGAAGACGATCCTGACCGGGATCATCCAGGGGTTCATGAGGCTGTCCATGGAGAAGAGCCCCGGGTGAGGCACGCGGGGATAGGTGCCGCTGGCCGTCTGCCCGGTGTAGGGCCTGCCCGCGTTTTTGCCCGTGGTGGTGTACCTGTTCCAGAAGTCGAGCTTCATGTACTTCCAGCTTCCCCGCTCCCAGCCGCAGCACTGCCCGCAGCCGTCGTAGCCCGTGGCTTCCATGACCTTGATCTCGCGGTGCGTCGCACATCCCGTAAACAGGACGAGGCACGCCAGTACGATCATCAGAGTGGCCGGTCTCACCTGCCCACCTCCTCACTGGAGCGTATCGGCAACGGGGAACGCGTTCCTTAAGCCCCCGGCCAGGCATGGGGGTCGAACCAGGAGAGGACCGCCGGGTTCTTCTCCTTGGGGAAGGCATGGGCAAGGTCTTCGAGGATCTCGAGGCGCACCTCGGCCCCTGACCTCGACAGGACCTCTCTTCCCCACCTGGCCCGGGAGACCGGGAACATCCAGTCATAAGCCCCGTGCAGCCAGAATATCCTGCGGGCCTTCACCCGGGAGAAGTCTCCCGGCGGGAGCACCCCGGAAACCGGGTTGAAGGCGCCGAACATACCCCCTTCCTCCATGGCGCAGGCCAGGCAGAAGGTGGCACCGTCGGAAAGCCCGCTGAGCAGTATCTTCGTGCGGTCGATGGGGTACTCCCCGGCCAGCCGGTCCACGAGACCCTGCAGGAAAGCGAAGTCGACAGCGGGGTTGGTGATGGACCAGGTGGCGCCCATCGACGTGGGGGCGAGGAGAAAGATCCCCCTGCTCCTCGCCTGGCGCATCCAGGTCCAGATGAAGTCCCTCCCATGGCCGTGGCCCCCGTGGAGGGCGATGATCAGGGGCCTTGGGCCTTCGCCCCCGGCCGGCACGTAGAGGGAAGCGCTGCCCCGGGCATAGGAGTCCTGCCCCAGGTGCACCAGCCTGTCCCCGGCAATGGGGGACCAGGTTTCTTCCCTGAAGAGGCCGTCGATGGCCCGGATTTCATGTCGCAGGCCGAACAGGACTTCGTACGCCCGGCAGACCTTTCTCCCCGCCCGCAGGGCGTTCATCAAACCCGGCTGGAGGTCTGCCGGGGAGGTGAATATGTCCGCCCCCTCCACCACGAGCCGGGACGCCTCCAGGAGGGCCTCCCCTTCCGAGGTATCCGGAAGGAAGGCGTCGACGGCTTCCCGGAGGGTCTGGACCTTTTCCCGGAGCACGGCGCCGTGCCTCTCCATCATGGCGGGGTGATACTTGCGCTGCACCTCCTCGAACAGGGCCAGCGTATCCAGCAGCGCAGCGCACAGTCCTTCGGTTCCGCCCGGGCATGATCCGCCCCCGTGATCCAGATCCGTTTTTCCTGCCGTGCTCATTTCCCGTGCCTCCGGTAGGTCCCTCTGACGAAGACGGGGTAGTAGAGGCTGTCGTCCTCGAGGAGCCTCTTCTCATCGAGGGTGTTCAACGCCATGGTGCAGACGAGGTCCCCTCCCTTCAGGCCGGGGTGCGCCTTGCCTGCGTACACGAGGAGCCCTTCCGTCCCTGTCTGGCAGTAGAAGCCCCTCTTCGGAGACCAGGCCCCGGTGGGTTCCGCTGCCGAGCGCAGCGTCAGGCAGGGATCGACGAAGCCTGCGGTCTGGACCTCGATGTATCTCCCGAGGGACGGCTCATAGTGCACCGTGTACTCCATCTGGGCGTCCCCGAACAGGGGCTCGGGCCTGGCGGTAAGCCTGTCCTGGGCCAACCAGCCCCCCCGGCCCGTCCACCACTCGGGAGACCTCAAATCTCCCCTGGCGGCATCGCCCAGCCTGAACCGCACGAGGTAGGCCCCGTGATCGCGCGCATCGGCGCCGTAGGCGTAGAGATGGCCGCCCTGGACAAGGCAGCAGGCCGAGCCCACCAGCACCCCGAACCTGTTGGCCGGCACGTCGAGCTCGGTCACAACCCAGGCTGCCGGATCGTCGCCCGGGTTCGAAACGAGCACCGCCCCCCACCCGCTGGGCGCGAAGCCGAGCCCTCCCTGCTCCGAGGAGATCTCCATGAAGAACACCAGGAGCTTCCCCTCGATGAGGATGCCCGAGCCCGGCCAGCGCCAGATCTCGCCTCGGGAGGGGAAGAAGGCGTCCGGCCTGCCCTCCCTGGCCCTCCAGTGGAAGCTCAATGACGCGGCGGACGGGTCCGTGCCCGTCTGAATCGCCACCGTGTTCCTCACGATGGCCGCATCACGCCTGTTCCTCGAAGTCCCCGTGCCGATGAAGCTGTCCCCGAAGAGCCAGAGCACCCGATCCGGCGAGAGGACCACGGAGTAGGCACCGTCGCCGCCCAGCCAGTGCCTGTCCCTTCTGAACGCCTCCTCGGCCTGGGGCCACCGCTGGGCCTGCACCAGGACCGGGGCCTCATGGACATCGTGCAGGGACGTGCAGGTGCAGAGGATGAAGGCGAGGACGACGGGCAGGAGGACGGCCGGCACCAGGCACCTGAGGCCCGTGCGGGAGGCTGGTGCGTGTTCGTGCGGCCTGGGCCCTGCTGGTTGCTCCTTCACGGCTCAGACCTCACGGCAGGAAGGGCCGGCAATCAGCTGCCGGGAAACCCGATCTCCCGGGCATAGCTGAACTGCCGCTTCCAGGGGACGCCCGGATGGGCGGCGTCGATGACCCCTTCCCCCAGGATCCGCAGGGACTCGAGGTCGAGCCCCACCGGCTCGTAGCCGCCGAGGAACCCGATATCGCCCGCGACGTACTCGGGCTTCCCGGGAATGCAGTCGCACTCGGACGCGATCTTCACGAGGGCGTTGACGAGCACGGACCTGCCCTCGATCCTTTTCCACACCGCTGCGGCGGTCTCCACCAGCTTTTCCTGGAAGACCCCGCTGTCCTCCGCAAAGGAGATCCTGAGCGCCATCTCGGGGCACATGGCGATGCACTGGGCGCACCCGATGCACGCCTTAAGGTCGTAGACCGGGTATCCATCCGCGTCCTCGGCTATCTTCGCGGCGCCCGTGGGACAGACCTCGGTGCAGACCCCGCACTTCGTGCACTTCTTCCTGCTCAGGTGGGGCTTTGCGTCAGCGTGCATGCGCTGCTTCTGGGCGCGGGAGGCAAAGCCCATGGAGAGGTTCTTGACGGCCCCGCCGAACCCGGAGCCCAGGTGGGCCTTGAAGTGGGAAAAGATCACGTAGCCGTCGGCCAGACTGAAGACGTCCCCCACCTGGACGCTCTTGAAGTGCTTGTACCCGCAGGGCAGGTCCACAACGGCCCGGCCGTCGAGCCCGTCCGAGATGACCACCTCGCACCCCAGGAAGTCGGGGATGAAGCCGTGCTTCCGGGCGGTCTCGAGGCTGTCTTCGCCGGTGCGGCGTCCGCCGGAGTAGAGCACGGTGGTGTCGAAGACGAAGGGCTTCAGGCCCTGTTCGAGGAGCCAGCGGGAGATCTCCCGGGCATAGGCGGGCGGGAGGTAGGTGCGGTTGCCCCGCTCGCCCCAGTGGAGCTTGATCCCCACCCGGTCTCCACGGGAAAACGGGGACTTCATCTCCTTAAGCAGGGAAGCCAGGGCTTGCGCCCCATCCGCTTCCCCATTGTCTGCCCTTTTGAATATCACGCCCATCGATAATCTATTATAGCAAACGGGCTGGAAGGAACCAATGAAAAACTCCTTCCCGAAGAACGTGCATCAGGAGAAGGAAACCAGGTACTTGCGGACAAAGTCCACGGGGTTGTAGGAAAGCTTGGCCTGCCTCAGGCCCTCCTCGTTCAGGTCCTGCTCCCTGTTCACGAGGGAAAATTCCTCGTGGGCCGCCAGGAACATCTGGTTTATGGCCTGGTAGGACCCGGAGAAGTCCGTGAACCCCTTCTCGAAGTGGATGATCAGGGTGTCGGAGGAAAAGGCCTCGGCGATGGAGAACGCCACCACCCGGCCGTCCACGATGATCGCGCCGCCCAGGATGTTCGCAAGCCTCTCCCATGCCTCGAGCACGCGTCCGATGACCCGGTTTTCGGCCGCCAGGGTCTGGGACGACTCGCAGTCTCTCCACGCGCACCACCGCTCCTGCATGTCCCTGGTCTGCCCGATGAGGCTCGCATCGAGGTCCACGTACCGGTAGTCGTACTTTTTCCTGAACTGGTTCACGAGGTTTTTCTTTTTGTGGAACCGGTTGCCGGAGAGCTTCACCAGCTCGCTCACGGAATAGAGGTAGTCCCAGTTGCCCCGGTCTTCGACTGCCTGGAACCGGCCGGCCAGACGGCCTTCCCAGACCTCCACGACCGGCTGGGGCACCCGTATGAAGGAGGCGTCGCGCACCCCCAGGGAACCGAAGGCCTCGCCCCAGGAGACGCCTTCGAGGTCACCCACCGGGGCCCAGAACACCTCCTCGGGAAGGGTCTGCCTGATCCAGACGAGATCGTCCTCGAAAGACCATTGCAGGCCGTATTCCTCGGCCCACCCCCAGAGGTTGATGAAGCTGTAGTCCGAGGCCCTGGTCCCGCTTTTTCGGAGCAGCCGGAGATACCTCTCCTGCTGGTCGAGGGAAACGGGTTCGAAGCTCGCCATGTCAGACCTCCCAAGATGTTCTGATGCGATACCCCATTGAGGTTATAATAATCATCGGCGGGCATTCGATGTAAAGAGAAAACCTCCCGGCGACAGGGGATTTTCTCGGGTAGCGCCCGGTCATATGGGCGATATGAAAAAAAACACCGGCATCCCGGCAGGGCTCGTGTCCGGGGGGCGTTACTGATCCTGGGTGGTCTTTTCCACGTAGGACGCCACGTCCGCCATGATCTCCATCACGTCTTCCTCCCTCATGCGCAGGGTTTCCATGACGTCGCCGTGGATGGAGTAGAGCAGGCCGTCGAGGCCTCCCCCGATGCCGCTCATGATGGCGATGGCATCGGCCATGTGGACGATGTGGGTCAGGATGTCCCTGTCCGAAGGTGTGGGGTCGTGGTGAAAGCGGATCGCTTGGGCGATGTGGCTGGGGATCTGCCATCTCTCGCACACCTCCGAGGCGAGCTCGGCATGGTCGAACCCCAGGAGTCTCTGTTCGGCCACCAGGAACGACTCGTTCTCGAGCTTCACGAAGGATTGGAACTCGGGTTTGCGCTCGTGGATATACGGGTCGAGGATGAGCTTGCCCACGTCATGGATGAGCCCCGCCGAGAAGGCGTCCTGCTCGAGCTCGGGCTTTACGCGCAGCGCGAGTATCTGGGAGCCCCTTGCCACCGCCAGGGAGTGCTTCCAGAGGTCCCCCGCGGACAGGTCGTACCCGTCCAGGGTCTTGCCCAGGATCTCCGAGGAGCACGCCAGGCTGAGCACCTCCATGAGGGTCTTGGTGCCGAGGACAGCCGAGGCGTGCTGCACGGTGGAGACGTTTCCGCTGCGCCCGTAGTAGGGGGAGTTCGCCATCTTGAGCACACGCGTGACGATGCCCTGGTCGGTCTCGATGACCTTCGCGAGGTCGCTGTAGCTGGAGTTCGGGTTAGCAAGGACCTGCCTGGCCCTCTGGGCCACCTGCGGCATGGGAGGCAGATCCTTCATGGTCCTGAAGATCCGTGCCTTCAGGCTCTCCCCGGTGAGACTGGACTCATCCCCGGCCGGTGCCCGGGTTTCGGCCCCCGTCTCCGGGGCGTTTTCCTGAAGCTTCGGGATGCGGATCAGAATGGCTGCCTTGCAGTTGGGGCACGGCATCGAGACGCTTTCCCTGTCGCTGTGCGAAAGGAGGATTTCCTCACGAATGATGTATTCCTTCGAGCACTTGGAGCAACGAATATTCACGGTGCGCACACCCCCGTCACGATATCTTGATCTTTCCCTCGTCGATGTTGAGGATGATGGTCCTGAGCTTCGAGCCGCCCACCGACTCGAGCTTGACGGGGAGGTTCTTTCCGGCCAGATAGCTCTTGATGGCCGCCACCAGCCTGGCGCCGACACTGTCTCCCTCTCCGGAAGAGAGCATTGCGGCACCCCCGGCAATGGCAACGGATATCTGTCCGCTGATCCCCATTTTCTCGAACTCCTTCAGGACATACTGGATAGCGGTGTCCGCATAGTAGGCTGGGTTCTCCGTGCTGGCCCCCTGGGAGAGCCCTCTGAGCACGTGAATCCCGCCGGCGATCCTGTGCTTCGGGTTGAAGAGAATGATGCCCACCCCGGTGGCGATCTTGTCGATCCAGAGCAGGCCCTCCGTGGCGATCTCGCATTTCATGGGTTTTACTGCTGTCGTCTTCATGCTGTCTTGTTACGATCCCTGTCTTTTTTTCCGTTCTTTTACGTCCCGGAATTTCCACCCAGAGGCAGCTTCAAAGCAAGCCAAAGGCATGTGCATGCCCGATGGTCTCATCGGCAGAATGCGCGGAGATCGTTACACGGTCTTGCCCATGAGCCTGGCGGCGCGCTCACTGGGTGATGAGGAAGCACTTCTTCGAGCTGAGCTCCAGCCTCCAGTTTCTGATCCTGCCTTCTTCGATGGTCAGGGTGTCGCCCGTGATCTTCCTGTACCGGTAATGGGTCCCGCTGGTGAGGAGCCCCTCGCCCTTCTTGTCGAAGATCATGGCGCCGTCCCAGACCTCGAAATTCGGCGCATACTTGAACGGCTGCTCTGAGCTTCCGCCCAGCCTGATGGCCGTACCCTCGGTGGAGGTGATGTTCACCAGGTATCCCGCCTTCCGGGGATCGGTGAGCTCGAGTACGGTATGATAGCTGTCCAGGTTCACGGTCCAGGTCTTCGGAGGGGCCAGTGCCGGGTCGGTTATCTGGAGCATCCGCCTGGTCTGGGCGAAATAGGAGCTCGTTTCCCCAAGCTCCTGCAGTTTCTGGAAGGCCTTGTTCGAATCCTCGTAGTTGCCCATGAGGAAATAGTTGATCCCCATGTTCTTGTAGAGGGGTATGCTTCCGGGATCGATGGTCAGCGCCTTCTCGAAGCTCTCCTGCATCTCCCGGTAGCGTTCGAGCTCGAAGAGGTTCGCCCCCCGGTTCACCCACACCATGACGTTCTTCGGGTCGATCCTCAGGTATTCGTCAAAAGCGCTCACCGCCATCTTGTGGCTCTTCATCTGCCAGTAGATCTGGCCTTTCAGGAGCCACGCATCCTTGTAGCGCCTGTTGATCTTCAGGGACTCGTCGCAGAGGCTCAAGGCCGTTTCCCAGTCTCCCTTCTCCCAGGCTGACTGTGCCCTCATGTACGGCTCCTGCCCCGGCGTCCTGGCTGTGTCCGCGGCAAAGGCATACGAGGCAAGGCTCAGGAAAAACACGATACCGATCACTGCGAAGGTGATTGCTGTCCTCTGCAAATACATTCGAATCCTCCTCATCATAAAGAGAGACTATTACACGTAGCACACTTTATATCGTAATCTCAATTATTTGTAAATCCCATCCCCTTCACGCCCCTGAGAAATGCCTGACAGGGAGGGTCCACCTGCAATCAGTTATCGGTATTTCCATCATGGATCGAGAGAGCGAAATGGAGGCTGTCCGGAGCCGGCTCACGTCCTTGCCGGACGCTCCGGCACCTTCAGGCCGGGCTTACCTGACCTGGACCGGATCCAGTTGACCGCCGAGAGAACCTTTTTCTGCCTGATGATCCTGAGCTCCAGGGAGCGCTTGCCCGGGAAGTTGAGCAGGGTCAGGCCCACGAGGATGGTGACGATCCCCTGACCGGGCAGCACCAGCATGGCAAGGCCCGCAAGGAGGAAGACGATGCCGGCGGCGTTCTTCACCGCAAGGATGAACAGCCTGATGGCGGGATGGGACTCCCTGAAGGCATCGGCGGAGCGGTCGCCTTCGGGAAGGAAATAATCCACCGGGATCCTGAGGATGAGGAACCAGACGGCCAGCGGGGTGATGAGAAAGGTGACGAACGAGGCCACCCCCAGGTACTGGAGGAGCACCTGGTTCTGGCGGGCCCACTCAATGATCATCTCCATCATGAATCGTTCCCGGCGTGCCGCAGGCATGCCCCGTTCTTCTTCCGGGCCGGCCCCGCGGCACGATCCGCCTTTCCATTCATGGGGCACACCGGGCGGGCATGGCTGCTATTTCTTGAGAAGCCCGTGCAGGATGATGTCGAGACCCTGCTCGAACAGCTTCTGGGTGGACTTGCCTTCCGACTTCACATAGGTCTTGATGATAAACATCACGTAGACGGAGTAAAGGAGCTCGGCCACCTGATCGACCTCCACCTCCCTGAACCTGCCCTGCCGGATGCCCTTCCGAATGACTTCCGACAGCAGCCTCATGGACGCGCGGTTGATCTCGGAGAACGGGTCTTCCTTGCTGGACAGGGGGAAGACGGAGGGGTCGTTCACGAGCACGGTTCTCAGGGACACGTCCCGGGCAAGGTAGCTGTAGCTCTTCTTGCACATGACCAGGAACTGCTCCACCACGTCGTCGACCTTCTCGATGGCCTTGACGACCATCTCCTGCCACCGGGATAGCCCGTGGGCCACCGCCTTCTCGTAGAGGTCCCGCTTGTTCTCCACATAGAGGTAGAGGTTCCCCTTGGTCATGCCGAGCTCGTCTGCTATGTCTTCGACGCGCGTCCTCCGGTAGCCGTAGCGCGCAAAGACCCTCAGAGCTGCTTCATATATGGCGGCGAGTTTTTCTTCCCTGTTCATCGGTCACCGGTTTGCCTTTCCTCTGATGTTGCATTACAGGGGTACGATGTCAATAGCAATTCAGGCCCGGTGTCCGCTTCAGGCCGCTTCATTGAATTCGTGAACATAATGTTCATTGTTTCATTTTCGTGTTGACTTCATTCACCTGCAAATATACCATATTGCACAGGATTCAGAACCGATCTCTTATAATCCAAAGCATGTGCACCATGAGAGAGGAGGTAGCTATGACGCAGTCTTCGGAACAGGCCCTTTCCATCCTCAGGGATCCTTCGCAGTTCCAGTGGTACCTCATCCCGTTCCTGCTCGTGATCATCTATATCTACCACAACGAGGCCCGGCAGAAGAACTGGAGCGTGATCTTCGCGGGCCTGGCGCTGTGGGGATGCGACTGGTTCAACGAGATATGGAACGCGCTGGTGTTTCATTTCACGCAGTACGCGCCCGTCTGGGGCGCACCGGGCAAGACCGCGTACCTCATCCTCATCGGCCTGAACATCGAGATCTGCATGATGTTCCTGCTCATGGGGGTCGCCTGCACCATCGTCCTGCCCGAAGACAAGAAGATAAAGATCTTCGGGATCAACAACCGCGTCCTCTTCGTCACGGTCTTCACCACTTTAGCGGTGATCGTGGAGATCATCCTCAACGCCATGGGCGCCCTGACCTGGGACTATTCCTGGTGGAGCGCCCGGAACCCCTGGCTCCTCTGGATCTTCGGCTATTCCTACTTCTTCATCGTGGCCTTCTGGGTGCACGACATGAAGACCATCCGCGCCAAGGCAATCACGGTGGGCGCCATCCTGGGCTTCGACCTCGCGTGCCTGGTGGTCTTCATGGGTGTGCTGCACTGGATCTGAGGACACGGCCTCTCGTGAACCGCACCCCCTGATATTCCGCACACCATCACGGGCAGGGGCGCATGAGCCCCCTGCCCGGTCGTTTCCCCCCGGCTCCGGGCCGACAGGCAGGACCGGGGTTTTCAGGCTGGTCCGGCATGAATCCTTCCTGATCATCCATATCCAAATATGTATGGGGAGCAAAAAAGGAGGGAGCACCATGAATCAGAAGGTGAACAAGGAGGAGATCAGGGAGCGGCTCAAACCCTACATCCCCCTGAGCATCATCTCCGACATGCTCGAAAATCGGGTGATGAACGACCTGTCGGACGTGCTCTACGCGGCGGTCGACTACTATACGGAAGGCAACGAGCAGGCCCTTGAAGAGGCGCACAGGGTCGAGGTCAGGTCCATCGACCAGCTCATCGAGAAGATGCGGCAGTGGGGCACTGCCAGGGAGGAGGGGATCGATAAGGATCGTCTCAGGGAGATGCTGGAGGAGTACCTTCCCGACGACATCGTTCAGGAGGCCCTAGAGGGTGAGGGTACGGGCGACCTGTGGGATATCCTGCACATCGCCGTGGACTACTTCACCGACGGCGACAACCGTGCGTTCGACGCCATCAAGGGGATCAGGATCGAGTCCGCAGACGAGCTCATGGACCATGTGAGGGCGTGGCACAACATGGTTTCCGCCCCCAACATCTGGTACAACCCGGAACAGGGGGAAGAGATGGGGGTCGGGGCCCAGACCGAAGAGATGCCCCTCGACGAGCAGGAAGAGCTCGAGGGGGAAGAGGAGCAGGACGAGGAGCAGCGGGAGCAGGAGGACTGAGTCCGGGTCTCCCTGCCCCGGACACACCGGCCGGGAAAAGCCGGGGCACCCCTCTCTGATTCGTGGAGTAAGGCAAGGGCGGCGATACATGCACGCTGCACGGCATCATCCGCCCTTTCGGTACACACACGACAGCCCCGATCACCGGGGCACGGGGGCTGCCCCTAGTAGCGGCGCCCGCCTCCGGACCGTCCTCCGCCGCCGAACCTGCCGCCACCGCCGCCCGGCCTGCCGCCGCCCCGGGAGCCTTCTTCACGGGCGCGGGCTTCGTTGACGGTCATTGCCCTGCCTTTGTACTCCTTGCCGTTCAATGCATCGATGGCTGCCTGGGCATCACCCTTCGAAGGCATCTCCACAAAACCGAACCCCTTCGACTGGCCGCTGAACTTATCCTTGATCACATTGGCGGAAGAGACCTCCCCGAAGGCGCTGAAGGTGTTGCGCAGATCATCTTCCGTTACTTCCCAGGACAGATTGCCGACATAAATATTCATTCGTTCTCCTTTTTTTGCTTTCTATACATCCGTTCAACCAGTTTCACCCGTGAAACCCGATCCTGAATATTTCCCTTAACAGGTCTGCCCGCAGAACACGAGACAAATAACCTGCCCTGGAGATTATCATGCCGCGGACCCTTGAGGATGCCAAGGGCACGCGGTCCGTACAAAAAAAGGATGGGGACCGGTGTGGTCCCCATCCTTATCCTGATGGACCATCCCCGGATCGAACGGGGAACCTACTGATTAAGAGTCAGTTGCTCTGCCAGTTGAGCTAATGGTCCATATACCTTTCTATGAGTACGCCCGGGGCGACTCGAACGCCCGACCTGCGGATTCGAAGTCCGACGCTCTATCCATCTGAGCTACGGGCGCTTATACCACAAAATTTGGGGTGAGTGAAGGGGATCGAACCCTCGGCCACAGGAGCCACAATCCTGCGCTCTACCAACTGAGCTACACTCACCATACAATGAGTCCTGGCACGCCTGAGAGGATTCGAACCTCTGACCCACGGATTAGAAGTCCGTTGCTCTATCCAACTGAGCTACAGGCGCCCACCCGTTCGACCTGCATTGGTCGGGGCGAGAGGATTTGAACCTCCGACCCCCTGCTCCCAAGGCAGGTGCGCTAGCCAGACTGCGCTACGCCCCGTAGACGAGCCTTATAGCAGAGGGTATGGGGCATGGCAAGAACTTTTTCTCCCAGGCCTCACACCACTTAACCTTTTAATATAATTATAAATATGGCATTGTCCTGCCTGGTAACTTCCCCAGGCCATGAATGCTGAGCTCAAAGAGCATGTATCTTATTATAATTGATCCTTCCCCATCCACACGGGGGCTAGGCTTGCGCCGGCTGACCCATGACGGTCAGGAACAGGCCTTCCTCGACCTCTTCCATCCGGGCCGCGTCCTCTTCCGTGCCCCGCTCGTGGTCAAAGCCCACGAGGTGGCATATGCCGTGGATGAGGAGCTGCAGCATCCGCTCGTCGAGGTCCATGCCCGCCTCGGCGGCCTCCTGGGCCGCGCGCTCGATGGAGATCACCACGTCGCCCAGATGGTCTCCCACGGGCCCGTCTCCCTCCTGCTGGGGAAAGGAGATCACGTTCGTGGGGCCCTCGTGGCCGAGGTATGATCTGTTCAGCTCGGTGATCTCCTCGTCGTCCACCACCACCACCGAGAGCTCGGCCTCCTCGATGCCCAGCAGCCCGATCACCTGCGAGGCCCACTCCCCCAGCGGGAGGTCCTCGGCGGGCAGACGCTCCTGGAGATTCTGGACGTCAATGACGACCATTGGGTGAATACCTCTCGTAGGCCTTGATGATCTTGGCCACCACCTTGTGCCGCACCACGTCGTCCTCGCTGAAGTAGGTGAACCCGATCTCTTCGATGTCGTTGAGGATCTGGGAGGCCTCGATGAGCCCGGACCTCACCCCGGAGGGCAGGTCGACCTGGGTGACGTCGCCTGTGACCACGGCCTTCGAGTTGAAGCCAAGCCGGGTGAGGAACATCTTCATCTGCTCTGTGGTGGTGTTCTGGGCCTCGTCGAGGATGATGAAGGCGTCGTTCAGGGTCCTTCCCCGCATGAACGCGAGCGGCGCCACCTCGATCTGGTCGCGCGAGATGAGCCTGAGTACGTGGTCGTGCTCGAGCATGTCGTACAGGGCGTCGTACAGGGGCCGCAGGTAGGGGTTCACCTTCTCGAGTAGGTCGCCCGGGAGGAAGCCCAGCTTCTCCCCCGCCTCCACGGCGGGCCGGGTGAGGATGATCCGCTCGACCTTCTTCTTCAGGAGGTAGGAGACCCCCATGGCCAGCGCGAGGTAGGTCTTGCCCGTCCCTGCGGGGCCGATGCCGAAGAGGATGTCCTTGACCCGCATGGAGTCGATGTAGCGCTTCTGCTGCATGCTCTTGGGCACGATCACCTTCTTCGTGGACGAGATGTAGATGCTGTCCTTGAACACGTCCTCGAGGCTCACGTTCCGGTCCTTGGCGAGCATGCGCACCGCGTACCACACGTCGTCCGAATAGAGGGGATACCCCCCCTTGACGAGCTTGTACAGGTCCTTGAGCGCCTGCTCGGCGAGCTGGACATCGTAGGGCTCTCCGGTGACCTCGATGGTGTTCCCCTTGAGCGAGCACTTCACGCCTATGGAGTCTTCTATGATCTTCAGATGGGAGCAGCTGTCGCCGGCGAGCTGGCGCAGCACGTACGGGTCTGGAAATTCAACATTGGGCATGTATTGTGGTCAGCCTCTTTTCTTCATGTCTCACCATTCCTGATATACCACTTCACATGGCAACACAATACCCACTTACCCGGCCAACCCTGCAATACATATTGCACTCCAGTACGTTGTATACTATGTTCAGTCCATGTTCCGAGCGCGCGTCATCCACACATTCAGTGCGGCCCACCGGCTCCGGGAGTACCAGGGCGACTGCGAGCGGCTCCACGGCCACAACTACCGCGTGGAGGTCGTGGTGCAGTCGCCGGTGCTCGACTCCATCGGCATCGTCATGGACTTCAGGGACCTCAAGGCCCTCCTCAAGGAGGCCCTCGCGGAGCTCGATCACCAGTACCTGAACGACCTCGAGCCGTTCAAGGACCGCAACCCCTCGGCCGAGAACATCGCGCAGCACCTCTTCTCCTCCCTTGCTCCCCTCATGAAGAAACCGGTGGAGCTCGCGGAAGTGGTCGTCTGGGAGAACGACACATCCTGCATCTCGATCACCCCCTGAAGGACCGGCACCATGAAGGACGTACAGAACTGGAAGCCAGACAACCCCCTCTACATCCAGAAGGTCGGCGTGAAGGGGATCTCGTACCCCATCGTCGTCGCGGACAAGGTCAGGGGCACGCAGAACACGGTGGCCTCCATCAACCTCTACGTGGACCTGCCCCGGGTGTTCAAGGGGACCCACATGAGCCGGTTCATCGAGGTCCTCAACGAGTACAAGGACCACATCCACATCCGGAACTTCGAGCACATCTTAGGCGAGATCTGCGCCGCGCTGGAGGCGGAGAGCGCCCACATGGAGATCGACTTCCCCTACTTCATCGAAAAGAAGGCGCCGGTGACCGGCTCCACAGGGCTCATGGAGTACCGGTGCACCTTCATGGGCACGATCGGCAAGAAGCGGGAGTTCAAGGTGGGGGTCAGGGTGCCTGTCCAGACCCTGTGCCCCTGCTCAAAGGAGATCAGCGACTTCGGGGCGCACAACCAGCGGGGACTCGTGACGGTCGTCGTGCGCTACGAGAAATTCTTCTGGATCGAAGACCTCATCGAGCTGGTCGAGCAGTCCGCCTCGTCCCCGGTCTACCCCATCCTCAAGCGTCCGGATGAAAAGTTCGTCACCGAGGCTGCGTACAACAACCCCATGTTCGTGGAGGACGTGGTGCGGCAGGCCGCATCCGCGCTGAACACCATGAGCGAGTTCTCGTGGTATTCGGTGGAGGCGGAAAACTTCGAGAGCATCCACAACCACAGCGCCTACGCCTACATAGAGAGCGAAACCCATGGGCAGTGACTTCTTTCCGGTGGGGAAGCTCCCCCTCGATCTGCTGGAGAGGCTCCTCACAGGGGTCGGTGAGGGCGACCCGAACGTGCTGGCCGGCCCGGGCGTCGGCGTGGACGCTTCCGTCATTCGCTTCGGCAGCGAGACGCTCGTGTTCAAGACCGACCCCATCACCTTCACCAGCGGCGACCTGCCCTGGTACCTCGTGACCATCAACAGCAACGACATCGCCTGCATGGGCGGGACACCGCGCTACCTCCTGGCGACCTTCCTGCTCCCCGAAGGCCGGACGAGCAGGGCCGCTGTGGAGAACCTGTTTGCCGAGATGAAGACCGCCTGCTCGGCCTTCGGCATCACCCTGGCAGGGGGCCACACCGAGATCACCCACGGGCTCGACCGGCCCATCGCCATCGGCTTCATGATCGGCACCCTGGACGGCCGCGACTTCATCCGGCCCTCGGGGGCCAGGCCGGGCAACGCGGTCCTCCTGTCGAAGCGCATCCCCATCGAGGCCACCGCGGTGGTCGCAGCCGAGAAGGGAGAGGGGCTGGGACTCGACACCGCAACGCTCGAGCGGGCGAAGGCCCTGGTGAAGGACCCCGGGATCAGCATCCTCGAAGAAGCCAGGATCGCCCGCGACTTCGGCGGCGTGACCGCCATGCACGACCCCACCGAGGGGGGCCTGGCCACGGGGCTCAAGGAGCTGGCCCACGCCAGCGGCTTCGGCATGAGGATAGAGCGGGACCGCATCCGGGTCCTCGATCTGGCGGAAAAGATCCTGCCCCGCTTCTCCATCGACCCCCTGGGGGCGCTGGCCTCGGGGTCGCTCCTGGTCTGCTGCGAGAGGGACCGGGCTGAGGGCATCCTCAAGGCGTGGGCCGACAGAGGGATCGAGGGCGCGCTCATCGGCGAGGTCACCGAGGGGCCGGAGACGGTCCTCTTGGAAGGCGGGACCGTGCGAGCGCTTCCGGAATTCGGCACGGACGAGATCACCAGGATCTTTTCGCAGGCGCAGCCTTCATGAAATCGTCATAGGAGACGATCTCCGCAAACCCCTGGGAGATGATCCCCGTGCTCGCCTCGTGCACCGCTCCCGTGCCCCAGGTTTCCGGGTACTCCACCGCTGCCGAAGCCTCGGGCACGAAGTAGATCTTGAACCCGTGGTGCCCCATGGGGATCATGCCCATAGGCCGTCCCACCACGCACATGTTTGAGGCAAAGCCTGTGTAGATGAGGGCCTTAATCCCCCGGACGCGCAGATAGCCGGCAAAGCGGTCGTCGTCGTACTCCTCGTGGAAGAGCTGCGTGATCTCGCCCCTCTCCGCGAGGGCCTCGAGCGCCGGGTGGATCCTCGGGTTGTACGCCTTCAGGCCCGGGGTGGCGGTGAGCACGATGACCGGGTGGCCCCTCTCGATGGCCTGCCTGACGAGCGGGATGACCTTTCCCTCGAGCACGCCCCGGAAGGAAGCACTCAGGCGGTCGTTCGCCCCGTACGTCCAGGGGTCCATGACCACCACCGCGTGCCTGGCCGGGTCGATGGTTCTGCGGAAGGTATACACCCGTTCGGCTCGGTAGGGCAGCGAGCCCTTCAGGGCCATGTCGCCGTTCCCGTCCAGGGCGAAATAGGAGTACCGGGAGGTCTTCAGCCCGTATGGAGCGCCTGCCGGACGACCCCCGGACCGTTCGAGCCACATCCCGACAAAGGCCCTGCCTTCCGTGAGCAGGGATGCGGGGAGCCATCCGTTCACACCCGCGGCGAGCCCGCAGAGAAAGACGAGACCGAGGACCGCCAGGGCCGCGAGACCCCGCACGACCCGGGTTTTCACAGGACGGGCAGGTTTCCACCTTCTGGTCGTGTACATGGCTTGCCGCCGGACGGGTCTACTTCTTCACCAGCTGCATGACGAGGGAGGTGTCTCCGTTGCCCGAGAGGAACTTCTCGTTGGCCAGCAGCTTCTTGAGAAGATCGAGGTTGGTGGTGACCCCGTCGATGGTCGTTTCGTTCAGCATGCGCCCCATGCGCTTGAGCGCGCCCGCCCGGGAGCTGTTGTGCCCGATGAGCTTCACCAGGAGGGGATCGTAGTAGGGGCTGATGACGCAGGAGGGGAAGAGGTGGGTGTCGACCCTCACCCCCGGGCCTCCGGGCAGCCGCAGCGAAGCGACGGTCCCGGTGGTGGGCACGAAGTTCTTCGAGGTGTTTTCCGCGTTGACCCGGCACTCGATGGCGTGCCCCCTGATGTCCGGGCTCGCGGTGTCGATCCGCGATCCCGCGGCCACCATGATCTGCTCTCGGACCATGTCGATGCCCGTGATCATCTCGGTCACCGGGTGCTCCACCTGAAGGCGGCCGTTGATCTCGAGGAAGTAGATGTCCCCGCTCTGGTCCATGAGGTACTCCACCGTGCCCAGGCCCTTGAACCTGATGGCGCGGATGATGGTCTCGGACCACTTCCAGAGGTTCTTCCTCACCTCGGTGCTGATGTTGGGGATGGGCGCCTCCTCGATGATCTTCTGGTGCCTCCTCTGGATGGAGCACTCGCGGTCCGAGAGGATCCTGATGCCCCCGTACTCGTCAGCGAGCACCTGGACCTCGAGGTGCCTCGGGCTCGTGATGTAGTGCTCCAGGTAGACCTCGTTGCGGCCGAAGGCCGCGTCCGCCTCGGAGCTGACGCCCGCGAACTGCTGGCGGAGCTGCTCCTCGGTGTGGGCCACCTTCATGCCCCTGCCCCCGCCCCCGTAGAGGGACTTGAGGATCACGGGCATGCCAAGCTGCCTGGCCATGACGATGGTCTGCTCGATGTCGGATATGACACCGTAGGACCCCGGGATGGTGGGGATGTTCAGGGACCTGGCCACCTCCTTGGTCCTCGACTTGTTGCCGATGGTCCTGAGCGTGGCGCTCGAGGGGCCGATGAAGGCGATCCCGTTCTGCTCGCAGATGGCGGCGAAGTTCGGGTTCTCGGAGAGGAAGCCGTAGCCGGGGTGGATGGCGTTGGCCTTCCATCCCAGCGCGGCGGACATGATGGCCTCGATGTTCAGGTAGCTCTTCGAGGGCTGGGCCGGGCCGATCTGGATGGCTTCGTCCGCATAGGAGATGTACTCCATGTCCCGGTCGGCCTCGGAATACACCACGATGGTCTCGAGCCCCATCTCCTTGGCCGTCCGCAAGACACGGAGCACCACTTCTCCCCGGTTTGCGATCAGAAGCCTTTTCATAAGCACGCTTTTATGACGCTGCTGGGGCCAAGTCAAGCTTCCGGATGAATGATCCTGAGAATAACACGACTTTTTTGGATTTCCCCCGGGAAATACCTCCCCGATATGGCCTTGAAGATTCCCCCTGTGCATGCTATTCCCAATCCAGGAGAACCTTTGTGGATACGAATTTACTCACAACAGGCAAGAAGGTTTTCGATGATTACCTCACTTCATACCTGTCCCATTCGGGTATCGCCTCAGGGATCTTCGATGCCTTCTCGTACAGCCTCCAGGCCGGGGGTAAACGCATCCGGCCCACCCTTACCATGCTCGCCTGCGAGTGCGCGGGGGGAGACCGGGAGGACGCCCTGCCCGCGTGCCTGGCCATCGAGATGATCCACACCTTCAGCCTCATCCACGACGACCTGCCGGCCATCGACAATGACCAGCTCAGGAGGGGCCTCCCCACGTGCCACGCCAGGTTCGGGGAAGCCACCGCCATCCTGGCCGGCGACGCCCTGATCTTCGAGGCCATGTCCGTGATCCTCAAGGCACCCTGGCCCCAGGAGGTCAGGCTGGGCATCCTCGCCCGCCTTGCCGATGCGTGCGGGGTGGACGGGCTCATCCAGGGCGAGTACGACGACATCATGGCCGAAGGCAGAGACCTCCCCTTCGAGGAGATCAGGGAGATCCACCGGAAGAAGACGTCGCGGCTCTTCGAGCTGTGCATGTTCGCGGGCTCGCGCATCGCCACCCGCGACCCCGGGATCATCGAGCCCCTCGTGGAGTACGGGACCTGTATCGGCCTGGCCTTCCAGGCAATCGACGACATCCTCGACATGACCTCCACCGGAGAGACCCTGGGCAAGACCACGGGCAAGGACCTCCTCCAGGACAAGGCGACCGTGGTGAAGGCCCTTGGACTGGACGGGGCCAGGGCATGGGCCGGTGAGATGACGGACAAAGCGGTCGCCAGCATTGCGGGCCTGGACAGCGGTGCGGCGAAGGCCCTCAGGGACATCGCTCTATGGATGCTGAAACGGGTAATGTGAACGTGGGAAGCCTGCTCCAGAACATAACGTCGCCCAAGGACCTCAAGTCCTTGAGCCTCGTCGAGCTCGAGGTCCTCGCCGGCGAGATCCGCGAGTTCATCATCGAGAACGTGAGCCGCTGCGGCGGCCACCTGGCCTCGAGTCTGGGCACCGTGGAGCTCACCCTGGCCATGCACTACGTCTTCAACACCCCCCAGGACAAGATCCTCTGGGACGTGGGGCATCAGGCCTATGCCCACAAGATCATCACCGGCAGGAGGGACGCCTTCCCCACCCTGAGGCAGTCCGGGGGCATGAGCGCCTTCATCAACCCCAAGGAGAGCCCCTTCGACGCCTTCGTCTCCGGCCACACCGGCAACGCCATCCCGGCCGCGAGCGGGATCTGCGAGACCATGGCTCGGGCCGACTGCAAGAAGCACGTCATCGCGGTCATCGGCGACGGCTCGCTCTCCAACGGGCTCACCTTCGAGGGCCTGAACTTCGTGGGCATGAAGAGACAGCGGCTCATCGTGGTGCTCAACGACAACAAGATGTTCATCTCGCACCGGGTGGGCGCCATCGCCGACTACCTGAGCAGGATCATGACCTCGAGAAAGGTCCGGGAGGTCAAGGAGGAGATCAAGGGCATCCTCCAGGGCGTGCCGCTCATCGGCGAGAGGATCTACCGCGCCGCCAAGTACATCGAGGGCAACCTCAAGGGCGTGGTGGCCGAAGGTCTGCTCTTCGAGGAGCTGGGCTTCCGGTACGTGGGCCCCATCGACGGCCACAAGATCGACCACCTCATCCAGGCCTTCGAGAACGTCTCCGCCATGAACGAGCCCATCTTCCTCCACGTGGTCACCAGGAAGGGCAACGGCTACGTGCCCGCCATGCGGGACCCCGAGCATTTCCACGGCGTGGGCAAGTTCGATCCCGAAAGCGGCGAGGTGAAGACCGACGCGCACGTGGTCACCTACTCGGACATCTTCGGCAGGGTGCTCACCCGCATCGCCAAGAGGGACCCGCGGGTGGTGGCCATCAGCGCCGCCATGACCACGGGCACGGGCCTGAAGAACTTCGCCGTGAAGTATCCGGACAGGATCTTCGACGTGGGCATCGCCGAGGGGCACGCGGTCACCATGGCGGCGGGCATGGCCCTCTACGGGCTCAAGCCCGTGGTGGCCATCTACTCCACCTTCCTCCAGCGGAGCTACGACCAGGTCATCCACGACGTCGCCCTGCAGAACGCGCCGGTGATCTTCGCCGTGGACCGCGCCGGGCTCGTGGGCGCCGACGGACCCACGCACCACGGGGCGTTCGACCTGGCCTTCTTCCGGAGCATCCCCAACTTCACGGTCATGGTGCCCAGGGACCAGCTCATGCTGGAGAAGATGCTCGGCCAGGCGCTGAAGATCCCGGGGCCGGTGGCCATCAGGTACCCGAGGGACAGGATCGTCCGCTCCCCCATCAGGTCCGGGGGCTTCAAGGCCGGCAGCGCCGAGGTCCTGAAGCCCGGGACAAGGCTCGCCCTGTTCTGCGCCGGGCCTCTGTGCTACGACGCGCTCAAGGCGGCCGAAGACCTGGAGGACGTGGCCGTCATCGACCTCGTCTATGCGAAGCCCATCGACAGAAAGACCGTCCGCGACATGGTCGATACCTGCCAGGGCCGGTTCGTCGTGGTGGAGGACGGCTGCACCCAGGGTGGCATAGGCTCGGCCGTAGTGGAGACCCTGCGGGACCTGAAGTGGCCGCTCAAGTTCGAGCTCCTGGGCATCCCTGACTCCTTCGTGGAGCACGGCTCCTTAAGCGAGCTCAGAAAAACGCTGGGGCTCGACCCCGAGGGTATCCGCGCGGCCGTCTCCCGGCTCCTATGAAGACTCGCCTCGACAGCCTGCTGGTGGCACGGGGGCTTGCCGAAACGAGGTCCAAGGCGGCCGCCCTCATCATGGCCGGCCAGGTGCTCGTGAATGGCGTGCCCGTCACCAAGGCGGGGACCGCGGTTCAGAGCGATGCCGAGATCCTCGTGAAGGAGCTGCCCAAACACGTGAGCAGGGCCGGGGGAAAGCTGGAGGCGGCGCTGGATGCCTTCGGCATCGACGTGGCCGGGATGACGGTCATCGACATCGGCGCCTCCACCGGCGGGTTCGTGGACGAGGTGCTCCAGCGGGGCGCGGTCAGGGTCTATGCCGTGGACGTGGGCCACGGCCAGCTCCACTGGAAGCTCAGGAACGACCCCAGGGTCGTGAACCTCGAGGGGGTCAACGCCCGGACCCTCGACCCGGCCCTCATCCCCGACCCCTGCGACCTGGCCACCTTCGATGTCTCGTTCATCTCGCTGAAGCTCGTCATCCCCCCGGTGCTCAAGGTGCTCAGAAGCGGCAGCCACATCGTGGCCCTGGTCAAGCCCCAGTTCGAGGCGGGCAGAGAGCACGTGGGCAAGGGCGGCCTGATGAAAGATTTACAGATCGCTCAAGATATTATACATGATATGAAGGAGTTTTTAATGGCATTGAATTGCGGGGTTTCCGGGAGCATACCCTCGCCCGTCAAAGGTGTGAAGGGCAATCAGGAATACCTCGTGCATGCCGTGTACAAAGGAGAGAGATGAAGATCACCATCGCGCGCTATGCGGGCTTCTGCTTCGGGGTCAGAAGAGCCATAGACATCACCTTCAAGGTGCGGCAGAAAAACCCGGACAAGAGGATCTACACCCTGGGCCAGATCATCCACAACCCCCAGGTCATCGAGGCGCTGAAGCACCGGGGCATCGGGATCGTCCACGACGTCGACGACATGAGGCTCAGGGAGGGCGACATCGCCATCGTCCGGGCCCACGGCATCTCTCCGGAAAAGAAGAAGACCCTCCAGGACAGGGGGGTCGAGGTGATCGACGCAGCCTGCCCCATGGTCCTGAAGGTGCAGGCCATCATCAAGAAGGCCACGAAGAACGCCGACCTCGTGGTCATCGTGGGCGACAAGAACCACCCCGAGATGGACGCCCACCTGGGCGCGGCCGGCGACAAGGGCGTCTTCGTGGAAGACGTGGAAGGCGCCTCGAAGCTCCCCCACGTGGGCAGGCTCGCCGTGGTGGCCCAGACCACCTTCGACGTGGCCATCTACAAGGACATCATCTCCGTGCTCAAGGACAAGGCCGACATCCTCGACGTGTCGGACACCATCTGCCGCTCCACCGTGGACCGCCAGAGCGAGGTGAGGGACCTGGCCCTGGACCACGACACCTTCATCGTCATCGGCGGCAAGGACTCGGCAAACACCAAGCGGCTCGCCGAGATCGCGGCAAAGGAGGGACGCCAGGTGGTCAAGGTCGAGGTCCCCGAACAGCTCAGGGACTTCAAGATCCCCCAGGACTCGAAGGTCGCGGTCATCGCCGGGGCGTCTACCCCTCACTGGGTCATCGAGGAGTGCATCAACGCCCTCAAATCCTCCCACGCCCACGTGGGCTTCGAGAACGCCGTGCTCGGCTTCCTTGCCGAAACGCCGCTTCTGCCCTCGCTGGGGAGCATGGGGCTGGCCATGGCCGCCCTCGTGTTCTGCGGCCAGAGGTTTTCCTGGCAGGTCCTGCTGGCGGTGTTCTTCCTCGCCCTGTCGTCCACCGGCCCGCACCGCAAGGCCAGGCAGTGGCCGCTGTGGGCCGTGTCCACGGGCATCGCCACCTCCATCTGCCTGATCTGGGCAGGCCTGATCCCGGGCCTCCTCGTGATGGGCGTGGCCATGCTCCGCCCCATCCTCGACGTGGGAGGGGTGAGCGACTACCTCAGGAGCATCTACGGGCTCGTGATCTTCATCCTCATCTCGCTCATCACGCCGCTCAGCATCGCGTCGGCCCCCGTGAACCCGAACATCCTCCTGCTCGCGGCCTATGCCTGCGCCCACTACCTCGGGGTGGAGGTCCTCATCGGGCTGAAGAACATGGAGCGGGACGCCATCATCGGCCGCATGAGCCTGGCCAGGTACGTGCACGAGGAGAACGCCATCCTGGTCATGGAGTACACCATCATGGGGCTCGCCCTGGTCCTCTTCCTGAGCTTTCCCCTGAAGATAGCGCCGGCCCTGGCATACGGGCTGCTCCCTCCCCTGTTCTTCCTGGCCAAGGGCATCGACTTCTACAACGAGCAGGTGATCTTCGACAACCGCATGTACACGATCTACGTGCAGGGGCTCTGGGTCATCCTGCCCGCCATGGGCCTCCTGTGGAGGCTCACCATGATGTAACCGTATTTGCTGATCTTTTTTATTTGAAATATTCACAGGTGACGCTATTCTAATAGGAGAAGAAAGACAGGAGGAAGGATATGGACGACAAAAAGCTGGGCAACTACATCGACATCGCGATCCAGAGGGAGATCGAGGCGTATGACTTCTACACCGACCTCATGAACAGGGTGACCGACCCGCAGGCAAAGGACGCGCTGAAGCTCCTCGCCGGGGAGGAAATGAAGCACCGGGAGTTCCTCCAGAACTACCGGGACGGCGGATACCCGGAAGACGGCCTGAGGATGAACCATCCCATCGACTTCAAGATCGCCGAGCACATGGAAAAGCCGGACATCTCGGGCGACATGGACAGCAAGGACGTGTACCTCGTGGCGGCCCACCGTGAGCTCAACTCCTATAATTTCTACATGGGGCTCGCCGACCTTCATCCGGCAGGCGTGCTCAGGGACACCTTCCAGAAGATCGCGAGCGAGGAGCTCCGGCACAAGGAAAAGGTCGAGTATCTCTTCTCCAACACCGCCTTCCCCCAGACGGACGGTGGCTAGAAACCAGGTCCTCCCGGCTGCGGGGGAGAGCCCCCGCGGCTTCCGGCGGAGGAAATAAATTCGATCCTCTATGAATGGACTGGTGATCCTGTTCGTAGCCCTCTATGCCCTGGCACTGGCGGTCAGGCTGGGCCTGTACGCCCTGAACGTAAGATCGCTCAAGAGGCACGGGGACACGGTGCCCGAAGAGTTCACGGGGATCGTGGATGCCGGGATGCTGAGGAAGATGAGGGACTACACCCTCGCCACGGGCAGGCTGGGCATCTTCGAACGGATCGCCACGGACCTCTTCCTCATCGCCATCGTCCTGAGCGGCCTGCTCCCCTGGCTCACCGGCGCGATCGAGTCCCTGGGAACGGGCTTCGTGCTCTCGGGGATCGTCTTTTTCTTCAGCCTCTCCCTCCTCACCGGGCTGCTCGAGCTCCCCTTCGACCTCTACGCTACCTTCGTGGTGGAGAGGCGCTTCAACTTCAGCACCATCAGCCTGAGGACCTGGACCATCGACCTGGTGAAAACGCTCCTGGTCTCCGGCGTGGTCCTGGGGGTCTTCCTGGCGGTCTTCTTCGGCCTCATCAGCAGCGCCCCCCGATGGTGGTGGCTCCTGGCCTGGGGCTTCTTCGTGTCGTTCCAGCTCCTGGTGTCCTGGCTCTACCCGGTGGTCATCGCCCCGCTGTTCAACAAGTTCGAGCCCATAGACGACGCCGGCCTCATGGCGCGCATCACCTCGCTGGCCGAGGGCGCGGGCATCCACGTCAAGGGCATCTACACGATGGACGCGGGAAAGAGGAGCAGGCATTCGAACGCCTACTTCACGGGCATCGGGAGATCGAAGCGCATCGTGCTCTTCGACACCCTGCTCGCCGGCCACACCCACGACGAGATCCTCGCCGTCCTGGCCCACGAGCTGGGCCACTGGAAACTGGGGCACGTGAGGAAGCAGATCGTCCTCTCGGTGACCATTTCCCTGGTCCTGTTCTACGGGGCATACCTCGCCGTGACGAACGAGGCCTTCTACACGGCCTTCGGCTTTTCCGGCATCACCGTCTATGCGGGCCTCTTCCTCCTGACCGTCTTTTTCAAGCCGGTGGGCTATCTGCTGAGCCCGCTGGGCGCCATGATCTCGAGGCTCTTCGAGCGGCAGGCCGACGACTATGCCCATGCCAGGCTGGGGAGCTCCTATGCGCTGGTGAGCGCGCTCAAGGGCCTCGCCACGCAGAACCTGAGCAACCTCCACCCCGACCCGGTGTATGCCTGGTTCACCTACTCGCACCCGCCGCTCGTCCAGAGGATCAGGCGCCTGAGAAGGCTCGACCTCAAGGCCTCTTAGCCATCGTGCCGGGGCGCCCCGGAGAAGGGCGACATCCCATGCAGGCCGGGCAAGGGCCTTTCATGACCCCCTCCCTTTATATTTCCCCTTCGAGCCACTACTACTACCTTCATCAGACACCCTGATCACCCATCCTGAAACCATGGTACGGCACCCCTCACGAGCATGGAGAGAACAGGGGGAAGACCCGTGCAGGCCGGGTTCCCCCGTAAACCAGCAGATATGGAGAATCGGGAACCATATCTTACCCATAGGCTTATGACCCGTAAGGAGGCAGATATGAACAAGTGGACTATCTGTGCACTCACACTGGCGGTCCTGGCCCTCCCCATGGCAGCCTCTGCCGGAGGGTTCGAGCTGTCCGCCGGAGCCTGGTACGCGGAACCGGACGGCGAGATCGCCTACTCCCCGAATGGGGCGAACCGGTTCATCGACCTCAGGGACGAGGCGGGCTTCGACGACGAATGGCAGCTCCTGGTCAGGGCAAAGCTGCAGCCACCCAAGCTCCCCGGCCTCTATCTCCAGGCAACCCCTCTGTCGTTCGAGTCATCGGGAAGCAGTTCCTTCGAGTTTTCCTTCGGTGATGCGGTATTCGGTGCAGGCGACGAAATCGACTCGGATTTCTTTCTGAATATGTATGACGCGGTTCTGTACGTACCCATCCCCCTGATAAAGCAGGGGGACCTCGATGTCTTCAGCGTCGAGCTCGGCGCCGGAGCCAAGTGGTTCCACATCAGGGCGGAGCTGGAAAACCGTTCCATCGACGACGACGGGCTCGAGGAGCTCATCGATACTTCCGCCCTCGAAGATTCGCAGAGGGCGACGGTCGTTTATCCCCAGGGCTATGCAGCGGTGCACATCAAACCTCATGAGAGGGTTACCCTCGAAGGCGAGTTCTGGGGCTGGTCCAACAACGGGGACAAGTTCTGGACCCTCCTCGCACGGCTCAAGCTGAGGGTCGCCGGTCCGCTCTACGTCGACGGCGGGTATCGGTTCGACCGCGTGGATATCGACGACGACGATCTGAGCATCAGGGACACGGACCTCAGCGGTCCGTTCACGGAGGTGGGCCTGGCGTGGTAGGCACCTGAGGGGACAGGAAAGCCACAGGCTGAAAGGGACACGCCCCGCGAGGGGCGCCCCTGACCTGCCCTGATAAGTCGGACGCAGACGGACGAGTGCAGGCCGACGCCTTTCCAGGCCCTTCTGCGGTGTGCAGACCTGCGCACGAAGGGCCCTTCTCTCCGGGACGCGCACGCACCGCCTTTGATTTCCCTTGAGATTGATTATTGACAAGGGTGCCTGGAACCGGGGACAATGCCGCTGGTATGGGAAGCGTTGGAGACAATGTGCGCGAGGTCCTGTCCACGATCCCCGGGAACGTGGACGTGGTTGCTGTGGGCAAAGGCCACACTGCCCTTGAGATCCGCGAGGCCATCGACGCGGGCATCCGGATCATCGGGGAGAATTACCTCCAGGAGGCACGCTCGGTCATACCCGAGCTCGGGAGCGCGGCCCTCTGGCATTTCACCGGCCATGTGCAGAAGAACAAGGTCAAGCACGTGGTCCCGCTTTTCGACATGATCGAGACCCTCGACTCTCTTGCGCTCGGGGAGATGATCAACGAGCAGGCGGCCAGGTACGGCAAGGTCATGCCCGTGCTCGTGGAGGTCAACAGCGCTTCGGAGCCCCAGAAGTCCGGAGTGATGCCCGGGGACGTGCGCGGGCTCATCGAGAGGCTCAGCACCCTCGAGCACATCAGGGTGCAGGGGCTGATGACCATGGGCCCCTTCCTGGACGACCCGAAAGGGCTCAGGCCGTATTTCCGGGCCACGAGATCGCTCTTCGACGAGCTCGCGAAGGCCGGCATGCCTAAGGTGGGGATGAAGCACCTCTCCATGGGCATGAGCGACTCCTACCTCATCGCCATCGAGGAAGGCGCCACCATGGTCCGCATCGGCACGAAAATCTTCGGCCCCCGGCACTATCCCGGCTGAGGCGCGTCCTTTAAAACCACCTCCATCCCCACCTTCGCGCCCAGGACCTGGGCCGCCGAGCCGCGGTCCGCAGCCACCTCGACGGTGCCGGCGCTCCCGCAGATCAGGGCGAGCCCTCCCTGGGGGATGTCCGCAAAGGTCTGGGCCACCGTGCGTATGGAAACCCCTCCCACCAGAAGGCTGCATCCGTCCCGGAGCCTAGCGCAGGGGATGGTGGTGACGAGCGTGCCGAACCGGTCGATGTGCGCGACCATGTCCCGGCTCGTATCGAAGCTGACCGGTTTTTCGAGACAAGACCCCAGGCTTTCGGGCTGCGCGCCCCTGAGGAGCTCCCCCACCACGGGGGCAAAGAGGTCCCTGCCGTGGAACGTGGGGGACACCGGGCCTGCAGGCCTCCAGTCGACCCTGGTCACGGAGTCGGCCGGGTAGATGAAGGAGAAGACGCCGTTGTCCGGCCCCACGAAGAGGTGATCGCCCTTCCGGGCCGCGAGGACCGACCGGGCGGTGCCCACCCCGGGGTCGACGACGCAGAGGTGGATGCTCCCGGGCGGGAAATAGGGGTACGAGGTGGAGAGGATCCACGCGGCGGAGGTGATCCCGTAGGGGGCCACCTCGTGGGTGATGTCCACGATGGCGGTCCCGGGCGCGAGCGAGAGCAGCCTCGCCTTCACCTGCGCCACGTACCCGTCCTGAAGACCGAAGTCAGAGAGAAAGGTTACGATCCGCTCGCCCATACGAGAACCATATGGGGAGGATCGTGCTCCAAGTCAAGAGATCCCTTGCGGAAACTCCCCGCATGGCCTATAGTCCTCCCATGGTGATCAGAGAAGAGAACTGCTTCTACCCCGACCATTTCTCCTATGCCGACCCCGCCGAGTACGGGTTCGTGAAGGAGGACTTCTGGGTGGAGGACCGTCTCCACTGCTGGCTCATCCACCCCAGGACCGTCTACGAGCGCTCGGCGTGCGTTGTGCACCTCCACGGGAATGCCGAGAACATGACCTCCCACGTCACGGGCGCGCTGTTCCTGCCCGAGCTCGGCCACTACATCGTCACCTTCGACTACAGCGGGTACGGCACGTCGAAGGGGAGCCCCACCCTGGCGGGCATCCAGGACGACGCCCGGGCCGTGTTCCGCCATCTCTTCTCCAAGCCTGAGACGTTCGGCGAGAGGGTCTTCGGGTTCGGCCAGTCCATGGGCGCCTACACCCTGGCGCGCATCCTCCCGGACTTCCCGCAGCTCAAGGGCGCCATCCTCGAGGCCGGCCTCCACTCGTTCCACGCCCTCTTCAGCGAGGCCTATCCCCAGCTCAAGAACGAGGTGCCGGAAGAGGGCTACTCGGCCCTGGACACCCTGCCCAAGAGCGCCGTGCCGAAGCTCTTCATCCACGGCACGAGCGACGCGGTGGTGCCCTACACCCATTCGGTAGCCATGCACGAGGCCGCCGCGGACCCGAAAGAGCTCATGATCCTCGACGGCGTGGGCCACATCGACGCCTTCGTGTCCCGTCACGCGCGGGAATACATGCAGCGGATCGTCACGTTCATCGATCAGAATTCCTAGCTCGTCATCAGCAGAAATGAGTCGGAAGAATCCCTTCGTGCGGAGGAGAGGGGGCGGGAGGGGGTGCCGTCCGCCCCTCACCACGGACGAAGCCGAGTCTGCCTACTTTCTTCAAGAGGTGCGAGTTTTCTGCGATGGGATCTTTTGCATTTTATTGCTGGACGGAAAATACGATATAGAATATTATTGGCTTATAATATGTTCCGCAAAAGGCCCCTCATCAGCCGCTTATACGGATTGCATTGAAGGTGGTCTCCGTACCAGGGACCACCAGAAATCGTTTTTGTTAAGGTAAAGAACAGGGAGTTACGGAGCATTCGACTTATCAAGTTTGTCCGTAAAACTCGCCCTATTAGTCGCTTATACGGAAATGGGCCGTCGGTATAGTAAATGGTTCGGCATCAGCCTAATTGGGCAGTGTAATGGGACCAATAACAAAAGAGCTTATTGAAGTCCTTGGCGAGTTGGCAGCCTTACTCGAAAGCAATGGTGATACTCATTGGAGTTCATGGATGCTCCGAGCACAATCACGCTTAAAGGATTCCGATTATTCAGGTCTTGAATATTTTCTAAGTGCATTTGGAGGCATGGGCTCATTCAATGACATTATTCTAGGACAGAGTTTCCAAGATGGTGTGTTCGCTTGGAAGCCTGGCTACAAAGAATTAAACGAACATTTTGAGAAACTTCTCAGCAAAGCTTGGGAGTTGGCAACCAACATTAAACGTGGCTATGAAAAATCAAACAATTGAAATCGGCATATTACCGAACCAGGGCATGCAGGCCGACGCGCTACCGCGCGCGGCTAATGCCCGCTGTTGGGCGTCACGACCTGACTCACCCAGAGGAATTAGAAGATGATCGACCCTGCAAGCCAAGCACAATTGAAGGAGGCTATCGCAGATTGCATCGGCTCTGACCAGGGGATGCTGGATGCACTGCGGGAAGAGATTCGCCCACTGAGGAGCGCCACACGCCGCATCCAACCACGTGCCACGACGTCGATCTCCTTGGTCGGCACCGATGGTGGCAACAACCAGCTCCAGTTCGACCCCTTCCTCATCCAGCTGGTCAGGGTCGTGGACAGCAGCAACAACGAGTACTGCCTGGAGGCGGTCTCGCCCACGACACCCATCTACAAACTCGACAAGCGCCAGTTCGAACCTGATAGAAATCCTCGCACAGCGCTGGGCGAGATGATGTCTTTTCTAGAGGTGGACAGTCTGCCGGCACTCTCTCACATGATTCGCCCAACCGACAATGGGAAACCGGTTTCGCCGAGCTGGGTACAGGTCTACAGGGAACTGGTCGAGTGGGCCATCTTGTTCAAAATACTCGGAAAGGACTACGGCACCGACACTCTCATCATTTGTGACGGCCTATTGCGCAGCAAGGTCTTCGCCAAGGACCTGTTCCAGCGATTGCTTCAAGGCATGAAAGACCGCATCAACGCGCAGTGGAGCAAGGGTCGTCGTCGAGTGTACTTGGCTGGCGTGGCCAAGCACAGCAAGGTGCTTTCGCGGTATCGCCTCGCCATGGCCCTGGAAGGCATCCTTCAAACCGACTACCCGGTCTATGTGGAGGTTCCTCGTGAGGTGGAGGAAAAGGCCTACCGCTGGTCGGAATTCTCGCGAGGTGATGACCGAGCTGGTGAGGGTGGAGAGATCAATAAGTTCGTCGGCGGCAAGATGTTCTTTGTGAAGTTCGGGGCAAACCGCCGCGACCCCGTGTGGCCGGTGGACATCTTTGTTCCACAAGTCAGCGAGGCCCAAACCATCATCGGTTCGATGCTTGCCGACGCAATCAACGGCTTCCCGGTTCCGCACTACCCCCGTTGCTTGCAAAAGGCACACGAAAACGCGGCGTTGGTCGATTTTGATTTCGACATCCTGCAGGACTTCATCTACGAAGGTGTGCGATCGAGTCTCGGTAGAGAGGCGGGGGTCTTGGACGCGTTTCAGCTACAGGATGCTGACCCGGCACAACGCCGGTACGGATAAGGGAGAACAACATGGCAGAAATCCAACTCTTTCCCAGGGAACAGGTTGTCGGTATCTTCCGTGGATTCCAGCAGGGCGGTATGGAGTTCCACGCCGACTTGGTGCTGCCCTACAGAAACGAGTTCCAGAACATACCAATGCATGGGCAGTTCGTCCTCGTGCAATTAGAAACGCCTGACGAAGCCGTGTTAGGCCGCATTGCCTCCTTCTCCTCGGAGGGCAAGCTGTCTTTCGGTTCCGGTGAGGAGTTCAACATCCGAGCAGTCCGCGAGGATCGGCCGATCCCAGAAGACCTGCGTGAGCAGTATCTCAAGTACCGAGTCAATATCCGTGTGTTGGGCGTGCTGCGCAAGAATGGAAAGGGACTGACTTTCGTCCCCTCGCATAGACGGCTCCCCCATGTTGGTAGCAAGGTTGCTTTCCCGAACAACGAAGTGCTGTGCGAGATCGCCGGTCACAAAATTGACGGTGCTCCTATCGGCCATCTAGCCTTCGGTGAGTACATTTACGCCGCCGGCAGCAAGTCAATCCAGTCGCAGGAATGGATGCAGGTTGTTGACCCGGAGGTGTTGGTCCGCTTCCCGATTGAATCGCTGGTTTCTCGCCGCAGTTTCATCTTTGCCCGCGCGGGCTTCGGCAAATCCAATCTCAACAAGCTGCTCTTCTCGAAGCTCTACGAGACGACGCCCTTCGTCACTAAGCGCGCCGGCAAGCAGGTTCCCGTTGGCACGGTGATCTTCGACCCTGATGGCGAGTATTTCTGGCCTGACGACAAGGGCCGCCCCGGCCTTTGCGACGTCCCGGCTCTGGAGGACAAGCTCGTCGTCTTCACCGACAGGAAAAACCCAAGTCCATTCTACCAGTCGTTCGTGGCTGGGGGAATCAAGCTGGACATTCGCCGCCTACGTCCAGGCGATGTGATTTCGATCGCGCTCGGACCGGATCGTCAAGAGCAGCAGAACGTTCGGAAGCTGCGCGGGCTTCCGCAAGACCGGTGGGAGTCGTTGGTCAATCTGATCGACACCAACGGCAACACCACGCCGCTTGACGATATCTGCCGACTACTCGACCTTGATCCTCAGCGGCAGGAGGCCGAGGCTCTAGCCGCCAGAGGCAACATGACAGCGATCGTGAAGATGCTGCATGACAAGAGCAGCCAGCTCATGGACATGCTGATGCACGCGCTCTCGGAGGGGAAATTGTGCGTCATCGACATCTCCCAGATGCGTGGCGGCCAGTCGCTAGTGCTCTCTGGCCTGATCCTGCGCCGGATCTTCGATCGCAACCAGCAGGAATTCACCGCTGCTGATCCAAGGACCATCCCGACAATCGCGGTCGTCGAAGAGGCCCAATCGGTGCTGAACGAGAACACGCCAGCCGCCGAGCCGTATATCGCCTGGGTGAAGGAAGGTCGCAAGTACGATCTCGGCGCGCTGCTGATCACTCAGCAGCCGGGCAGTATTCCTGTCGAGATTCTCAGCCAGGGCGACAACTGGTTCATCTTCCACCTGTTGTCCGCGGCGGATCTCACGTCCCTGAAACGAGCCAACGCCCATTTCAGTGACGACTTGTTGAGCTCACTCCTCAACGAGCCCATCCCGGGCCAGGGTGTGTTTTGGAGCTCGGTGGGAGGCAAGCCTTATCCCGTCAGCCTCCGCGCCCTGTCGTTTGAGAAGATGTTTTCAATGCGGGACCATGACTACAACCAACCCGCCGGCCATACCTACGCACAAACGCTGCATAGCACCTTCTCCGGGATGAGGCAGATCGTGACGACAGTCCGCGTTCCTGAAGCCAAGGGCGCAGGCACTTTGTTTCCTACAGAGGCCGAACATGAAGAAGAAGCCGAGCCGGTGGACGTCATGGCGAGCATCGAGCAGCGGTCCATTGACGCCCTGCGGACCGATGCCAAGCTGATGGCAAAGATTGAATCGTCGGAGGGGGTAGCCTGGGGATCGCTCAAAGCGTTCTTCCTCGACCATTTGCCCACTCATTTGGACGATAGAGACAACTTGGCCTTTCAGCTTGTGAAGAAGGCGCTAGTCCATTTCTACGGCCCTCAAGACCAGGGGTGGGAGCAATACCGCCACCCGACACGCAACACTGCCTACGTCAGGAAGAGGAGCTAGGCAGTGTCCAGCGCACAAACGGCCCTGAACGGAATTTGCCCCTACTTCACTATGTTCCCGCTCGACTTTCCGCTCAACATCTTGAAGCGGAGAGCACGTGCATGCGATGTCGTGCTGGATCCTTTCTGCGGCCGAGGGACCACCAATTTCGCTGCGCGACTTGTAGGCCTCCGTTCCCTTGGGGTGGACTCCAGCCCGGTTGCAGCAGCCATCACGGCATCCAAGCTCGCGAAAGCCAGCGTTGATGACATCCTTTCCGAAGCACGCAAGATTCTGGCCGAACGTAAGGCGCACCATATCCCGGCCAGCGAGTTTTGGCGATGGGCGTTTCACCCGATCGTTCTGGACGCACTGTGTCGATTCCGGGAAGCATTTCTTGAGGATTGCACTTCGGACGTCCGCATCGCACTCCGTGGCATCGTCCTGGGTGCGCTGCATGGCCCAAAGCAGAAAACCTTCCCGAGCTATTTCTCCAACCAATGCCCCCGCACTTACGCCCCCAAGCCTGCCTATGCGACACGTTTCTGGCAGGGGCGAGGGCTTGAGCCTGAGCCCATCGATGTCTTGGCCGTGATTGAACGGCGGGCGAAGCACTACTACGGAACGTTTTCCGACATCACGGGAGCCGTGCGATTGGCAGACAGCCGAGAGGCCGATGCTCTCCAGCCCGAAACCCCGGACACTCGGTTCGACTGGGTTATCACCTCACCCCCGTACTATGGTATGCGGACCTACATCCCCGACCAGTGGCTCCGCAACTGGTTCGTCGGCGGCCCGGATGCTGTCGACTACACCAATCACACCCAGATCGCTCATTCAAGCCCTGAGGACTTCGCGACCGATCTGCGTCAGGTATGGCGCAACGCGGAAAACGTGTGTGCTGAAGATGCCAAGATGGTTATCCGGTTCGGCGGCATTACGGACAGGCACGTAGACCCTCTGAACCTCATCAAGAGCTCCCTGAATGACAGCGGCTGGCGCATCACCACCATCAGGGAGGCCGGGTCTGCCACAGAAGGCAAGCGCCAGGCGGATGCCTTCCTGCGCACCAAGTCCAAGCCGATGGTCGAGTACGACGTTTGGGCAATTCGTCGCTAATTCTCATCGGTGCGTGGGGCATACATCCGTGACAGTGACGCCCAACACTTATAAGGCCTCCTCTTGTCAATAGGTAAAACTCCCCCACGGCGAAAAGATAGTTTTCGCCGGCATTGTGTGTCTGCTGGCAAAACACTACCGAACAGGAAGAAGCTCCCGTTCATCCCCTTCGCTCTATGCCGGCTGCTCTGACTTTGGTTTCATCAGCGGGTGCAAGGGGAATCAAATCCTGCACCAAAGACTTATCGAGGTTCACTGCATTCTTCCAAGAGAGCCTGAAGAATGCGACCTAGAAACAATGCCGTTCTCCCTCGTGCCGTCCCAGTCAAACGCCGGGGTGATGTACTCCCCAGTTAGGTGCGGGCTCGGGTGAGGGGCAAAACAAGTCCAGCAAGAGCATGTATTGCAGGAGCGAGACGGACGGCCTGAGCCCGCCGCTGATCCGTACGTTGACCTTGAAATGACTTGACATTGAGCGCCTTATAACGTACGATATATCGTACGTAAAGGAGACTCATAATATGACTACCCTGACAGCAACAGAAGCAAGAAAACGTTTGTATAGTCTTGTGGATGAGGTGAAAGAATCCCATGAGCCGGTTCAGATAGTGGGCAAGAGAAGCTCTGCGGTCCTTATTTCTGAGGATGATTGGCGAGCGATTCAGGAAACTTTGTACCTCACTTCCATACCCGGCATGCGTGAATCTATCCAGAAAGGACTTGAGACTCCTGTAGAGGAATGTGATGAGGATATTGACTGGTGACCTGGCGGCCAGTCTTTACCAAGCAGGCAAAGAAAGACGCCAAGAAGATAGCGCATTCCGGCTTAAAGCCTCAGGCAGAGCCTCTGCTTGAAATTCTCAAGGAAGATCCATATCAAACCCCTCCGCCTTATGAAAAACTTCTAGGAGATCTCTCTGGAGCATGCTCCAGAAGGATTAATATCCAGCACCGGCTGGTTTATCAAATACTTGATGATATCAAAACAGTGAAAATCATCCGCATGTGGACGCATTACGAATAGAGGGCGGGAAGCAGGCGAACAAGTGCATGCACACGGTTTAAGAACCTGGGTAAACAGATGAGCGATTTGTTGGATGATTGGCTTATCTGAGAAATTATACTGAAAAGGAACAACACTATCCCTTATAAAGTTACAGCCGACACGTTACCCGCACTCCCAGGATACCTGAGAAGGGTATCCCCGAGGGAACGGGAATATCAATCCATGTACAAAGACGGCGCCCCCGACACCCCACCTCCGCACGAAGGGCTATCGCCTCTCATGTAAAAAATCAAAAGCAACTCGATTTTTTTGTCTTTTTGATGAACTTTTCAGGGAGTGAGCAACATTCATGACCGGCAAGCCCTCAAATTCATTAAAAAATGGTTTACGTAAGGGGTTTTTCTCTGTATAGAAACATGCTAGGGCGAGAAAAAATCGGGTTGGCTGGCTCAAAGAGGAGGTTTTTTGTTGCGGGGGGACGTTGCCCCCCGCCTGTGTTTCCAGGGTTCAGCTTTTCCCGTCACAGAGACGCCGTCCTTCGCACCCCACCGGCTTCCTGGTTTTCCACCACGAACCCCAGCTTGTCTCCGTTGAGCTCCACCGTCACCCGAGCGCCGTCCATGATCTCTCCGGCCACGATAGCTCTGCCCAGGCGCGTCTCGAGCTCGCGCTGCAGGAAGCGCTTCAGCGGCCGCGCGCCGTACACCGGGTCGAACCCCTCCTTGGCCACGAACTCCTTCGCCTCTTCGCTCAGGACCAAGGTGATGCCCCGCTCGGACAGGCGCTTCTGGAGGTCCTTCGTGAGGAGGTCCACGATCCGCTCGATCTCGGGCAGGGTGAGCGCCTTGAAGAGCACCACGTCGTCCACGCGGTTCAGGAACTCCGGCCTGAAGTGCCTGCCCAGCTCCCTCATGACCGACTCTCTCGCCCGCTCGCTGATCTCGCCGGTATCCGAGATGCCCTCGATGAGGTCCTGGGACCCGATGTTCGAGGTCATGATGATCACGGTGTTCTTGAAGCTCACGGTCCTGCCGTGGGCATCCGTGGCCCTCCCGTCGTCGAGGATCTGGAGGAGCACGTTGAACACGTCGTGGTGGGCCTTCTCGATCTCGTCGAAGAGCACCACCGAGTAGGGCTTGCGCCTGACCGCCTCGGTGAGCTGGCCCCCCTCCTCATACCCCACGTAGCCCGGGGGCGAGCCGATGAGCCGGGAGACCGTGTGCTTCTCCATGTACTCGCTCATGTCGATACGGACCATGTTCTCCTCGGAGTCGAACAGGGCCTCCGCCAGGGTCTTCGCCAGCTCGGTCTTGCCCACGCCCGTGGGGCCCAGGAAGATGAACGAGCCGATGGGCCGCCTGGGGTCCTTGATCCCGGACCGGGCCCTGATCACGGCGTCGGCAACGGCCTGGACCGCCTCGTCCTGGCCCACGACCCGCTCGTGCAGAATGTCGTCGAGCCTCAGCAGCTTCTCCTTCTCGCCTTCCACAAGCCTGGTCACAGGGATGCCCGTCCAGCGGGATATGATCTCCGCGATGATGTCGTCGGTGACGCTCTCACGCACGAGCCCCTTCTCCCGCTTCGAGGCCTGCTCCAGCTCGGCGAGCTTCTTCTCGAGCTGTGGGAGCCTGCCGTGCCTGAGCTCGGCCGCCTTGTTGAGGTCGTACTCGCGCTCCGCCTTCTCGATCTGGTGCCTGACCTGCTCGATCTCTTCTCTCAAGGCCACGACCTTGTGGATGGCCTGCTTCTCCTCCTCCCACTGGGCCCTCATGACGTCGGCCTGGGACTTCAGGTCCGCAAGCTCGGCCCTGAGCTCCTCGAGACGGGCCATGCTCGCCTTGTCCTTTTCCTTCTTGAGCGCCGCCTCTTCGATCTCCAGCTGCATGACCTTGCGGGTGAGGCTGTCGAGCTCGGCCGGCATGGAGTCGATCTCGGTGCGGATCATGGCGCAGGCCTCGTCCACGAGGTCGATGGCCTTGTCCGGCAGGAAGCGGTCCGTGATGTAGCGGTTCGAAAGCACCGCTGCGGCCACGAGCGCCGTGTCCTGGATCCTCACCCCGTGGTGCACCTCGAAGCGCTCCTTCAGGCCCCTCAGGATGGAGACCGTGTCCTCGACGGAGGGCGGGTCCACCATGACGGGCTGGAAGCGCCTCTCCAGGGCCGCGTCCTTCTCGATGTACTTGCGGTACTCGTCGAGGGTGGTGGCCCCGATGCAGTGGAGCTCGCCCCGGGCCAGCATGGGCTTGAGCATGTTGCCCGCGTCCATGGAGCCTTCCGCGCGCCCCGCCCCCACGATGTTGTGCAGCTCGTCTATGAAGAGCAGTATCCTGCCCTCGCTCGCCTTGATCTCGCTCAGCACCGCCTTGAGCCGCTCCTCGAACTCGCCCCTGAATTTGGCGCCGGCCACGAGCGACCCCATGTCCAGGGAAAAGATGGTCTTGTCCTTGAGACTCTCCGGCACGTCGCCCCGGACGATCCTCTGGGCCAGGCCCTCCACGATGGCGGTCTTGCCCACCCCGGGCTCACCGATGAGGACCGGGTTGTTCTTGGTCTTGCGGGAGAGGATCCGGATGGTGCGCCTGATCTCCGCGTCCCGGCCGATGACCGGATCGAGCTTGCCCAGCTGCGCCTGGGCCACAAGGTCGATGCCGTACTTCTCGAGCGCCTCGTAGGCTGTCTCCGGGTTGTCGCTGGTGACCCGCTGGTTGCCCCGGATGGCGGTGAGCGCGGAGAGCGCCCGCTCCCTGGTGACCTTGAACTGGGCGAGAATCCGCCCCGCAGGGGTCGACGCCCCCTCGTCCATCATGGCGAAGAGCAGGTGCTCCACGGACACGTACTCGTCCTTGAGCCTGGCCGCCTCCTCCTTTGCCTTCAGGAGAACCCTGTTGAAGCGCTGGGTGACGTACACCTTCCCCGCCTCGGCGCCCGGACCCGAGACCTTGGGCCTGCGCTCGAGCTCCTTCTCCACCTCCGAGATCACGGGCTCTACAGGCACGTCCATGCGGGCGAACACCCGGGGGATCAGGCCGTCGGTCTGCTCCAGGAGCGCAAGGAGCAGGTGCTCCACGTCGAGCTCCACGTGCCCGTACCGCACCGCGATGTTCTGGGCGTCCTGGATCGCCTCCTGGGACTTCTGGGTAAACCTGTTCACGTCCATCTGTTGCCTCTCTTAATAATTGATAATTACTACGAGCATTTAGTAGGTTACGGACCCGGTCATTTCAAGGTTTTTCTCCCATCTCAAAGCCCGGCACAAAAAAAAGGGACCCTCGGGGGTCCCGGAGAAATCTTCAGTAGTACTGCCTTGTATCACGAGCTTTTGATCTGTATCTTCTTCTGCTCTCTCTTCTCAGCGTTCAGCTTGGGCAGGTTCACGGTGAGCACGCCTTTGGCAAAGGTGGCCTCCGCCTTGTCGGGGTCCACCTCGGTGGGAAGCGGGATCACCCGGGTGAACGATCCGAACGACCGCTCGGCGTAGTAGGTTTCCTTGCCTTTCTCCTCGCGCTCTTCCTTCTTCTCGCCCTTGATGGTGAGCGAGTCCCTGCTCAGGTTGATGTCGATATTCTTCTCATCCATGCCCGGGAGCTCCGCCACCACCTTGATGGACTTGTCGTCCTCGGTCATGTCCACCTGAGGCACGAACATGCCGGCGGCCTCCATTCCCGGTGCGGTGGTCGGCAGGCCGAACCCCTTGAAGAAATCATCGAACAGCCGGTTCATCTCCCGCTGAAACGCGTCGAGCGGGCTGATCTCGGTTGAGGGAACGTTTCCCCTTCCCCATCTCCAGGGAGACAATGATCTCATTGCCATGGTTCTTCCTCCTTGTGTTCTTTTGTTTTTCCAATATTACGATGCGCGGATCGGGATGTGCCTGGGCTTGGCGGCCTCCGACTTGGGCAGCACTATGCTCAGCACACCGTCCTTTATCTTCGCCTCTATCCTGTCGCGGTCAATGGCCTCCGTGAGGATGAAGGAGCGGAAATAATCACCTACCCCGTACTCTCTGTACACGGCCGCGTGGCCTTCGACGGCGTCCGGTACGACCTTGCCTTCGATGGTGAGCACGTCATTCTCCAGGGTGATGTTCACGTCCTTGTCGCCTACCCCGGGCATGTCGGCCGTGAGGTAGATGCCGTCCTTGTCTTCACTGATATCCACGTTCGGAAGATAGGTGTTTCCGGTCTTCATCCGCTCGGTGGCCAGACCCCTTCCGGCATCCTGCTTTTTGATCTCAACTGCGCTCTTTTCGGTTTCCATGTCTCGACCTCCTTTTACGCTGTCTTTACACTGATCTTCTTGGGCTTCTCAGACTCTGCGCGAGGCAGCGTAATCCTCAGGATGCCCTTGGAGTAGCCGGCTTCCACCCGGTCGTTGTCCACGTCGAAAGGAAGCTGGATCGTGCGGAAGAAATCCCCGCCGCTGCGTTCCCTCCTCTGCCAGCTCTGCCCCTCCCCGAGCTCGGGCTGCGGCCGCCTGCCTTTGATCGTGAGCGTGTCGCCTGTCACGGTCAGGTCAATATCGCTGGGATTTACACCCGGTATCTCGGATGTGACTATGACATCATCCTCACTGGTAAGGATATTGACCGGCGGGAACTTGGCAACACGGGGCCGGCCGAGTCCGGAGAGCAGATCCCCCCAGCTCCGCTCGATACGCTCCATCTCACGGAAGGGGTCCCAACTCCAACTGACTGTACCGATTCTTGCCATGACCCTTACCTCCATGTAATTTTTTTTCTTAAGTAGGGGGCAGAAAATATATTTTCAAGGGTTCCTGGACGCTCCATGGATATTTTCCTGCCATGGACCGGGGATATGCTTCCATGAAGGGAAGGGGCCTTCAGGCAGAGGGCGGAGGCGGCGGTGAGGACCTGGAGATACGGCGGGCATTCCGGCTGGCGGTGGTCCTCCGCGTGGGCACGCCGCCCGAATATGTGTATCCCATCAGGAGATCGTACAGGATGAAATCGCCGGAAGAGTCCGTTCCGGAAAAGGCTTTTTCCCATGGCGGAAGAGCGCATCCAGCCGTTATCCCTGAAAAATCTTCTCTGTACAGAGGGACGTTTTGGTGCTAATAACGAGCCATTCCAAAGAAGGTGTACATGACAAAGATATGGCAGCAAAAGGAAAGATAAAGATCGATCAAGGCTTGTGCAAGGCCTGTGAGCTCTGCATAACGGTCTGTCCCGAAGAAGCGATCCGTATTTCTGAGAGCCTCAACGACAAGGGGTATCATCCTGCGGAGTCCTGCAAGGAATTCTGCAAGGGATGCGCGCTGTGCGCCGTCATGTGCCCCGAGGTCGCCATCGAGGTGTTCCGTGAATAAGAAAGTCCTCATGAAGGGCACGGACGCTATCGCCGAGGCAGCGATCCGTGCCGGGTGCAAGTGTTACTTCGGCTACCCCATCACCCCCCAGAACGAGATCCCAGAGTACATGTCCAGGCGCATGGACGAGGTGGGCGGGGTCTTTCTCCAGGGCGAGAGCGAGATCGCTTCCATCAACATGGTCCTGGGGGCCGCCGCCACCGGGATGAGGGCCATGACGAGCTCCTCGTCCCCGGGCATCAGCCTCAAGCAGGAGGGGCTCTCCTTCCTGGCTGCCCTGGAGCTCCCGGCGGTGATCGTGAACATCAACCGCGGAGGCCCGGGCCTGGGCAACATCGCCCCCAGCCAGGGAGACTACTACCAGGCCACCCGCGGCGGCGGACACGGCGACTACCGCATGCCCGTCTACGCCCCCGATTCGGCCCAGGAGCTCTACGACATCACCATGCACTCGTTCGACGTGGCCGACATGTACCGCTCCCCGGTCATGATCCTGGGCGACGGCATGATGGGCCAGATCGTGGAGCCCATCATCATGAACGACCGGCCCGAGGTGGAGCTCCCGCCCAAGGACTATATCCTCGACGGCGCCGAAGGCAGGCCTTCCCGCATCATCAAGTCCCTGATCCTCGACGCCGCCGAGATGGAAGAGCACAACTGGAAGCTCAAGCGCAAATACGATCTCATGACCCAGCGGCTCCCCCAGTGCGAGGAATACCTCACCGACGATGCGAAGCTCATCATCATCGCCTACGGGACCGCCGCCCGCATCGCCAAGGGCGCGGTGAACCGCGCCAGGACGGAAGGCCTCAAGGTCGGCCTCATAAGGCCCATCACCCTGTGGCCGTTCCCCAGCGATGCCATCCGCAACGCGGCAAAGCGCACCAAGGTCTTTGTGACCTTCGAGATGAGCACCGGCCAGATGGTGGACGATGTCCGCCTGGCCCTCGAGGGGAGAGCTCAATGCGAATTCTACGGCCGGCCGGGCGGCGTGGTGCCTCTGCCGCAGGAAGTGGCACGGATCATCGAGCGCTTCTGGCTGCAGAAGGAGCTGTGACATGAAGACGATCTACACCAGACCCAAGAGCCTCAAACCCGCGCCCTTCCACTATTGCCCGGGCTGCGGCCACTCGATAGTGCACCGGCTCATCTGCGAGCTCATCGACGAGATGGACCTGCGGGGCAGGACCATCTGCATCCCGCCCGCGGGCTGCGCCGTGCTCGCCTATAACTACTTCGACATCGACACCTGCGAATCCGCCCATGGCAGGGGCTGCGCCATAGCCACCGGGTTCAAGCGGGCCAGGCCCGACAAGCTCATCTTCACCTACCAGGGCGACGGCGACATGGCGGCCATCGGCACCGCCGAGACCCTGCACGCGGCGAACCGGGGCGAGCGGATCACGAGCATCTTCATCAACAACGCGGTGTACGGCATGACCGGAGGCCAGATGGCCCCCACCACCATGCTCGGACAGAAGACCTCCACCTCCCCCTACGGCAGGAGGACCGAGATCGAGGGCTATCCCCTGAAGATCACGGACCTCATCGCAACCCTGCCCGGGGCTGCCTATGTCACCCGCACGTCGCTGGCAACGCCTGCGAAGATCCGCGAGACCAAGAAGGCCATCAAGAAGTCCTTTGAGGTTCAGATGGCGGGCCTGGGGTACTCCCTTGTGGAGATCCTCTCGCCGTGCCCCACCAACTGGAAGGTCACACCCAGGGAATCCTTCACCTATCTCGAGGAGATCATGGAGAAGGAGTACCCTATCGGGGTCATGAAAGACAAGACATCGAAAAAAGGATAGGGAACCATGCTCCAGAAGACCATTATGAGCGGGATAGGCGGACAGGGCATCCTGTTTTCGGGCCTGTGCTTTGCCTGGGCCGCCATGCTCGAAGACCACCATGTCACCTATCTCCCCTCCTACGGAGCGGAGATGCGCGGGGGCATCGCCTCCTGCACCATCGCCATATCAGACGAGGAGATCGCCTCCCCGGTCGCATCCTCGCCCGACTATCTCGTGATCATGGACAACGGATCCCTGCAGAGGCTCCAGAACCAGACCGTCTCGGGCGGCGAGGTGTTCATCAACACCAGCATCGTGACCACGCGCCCGGTCCGGGGCGACATCGACGTGGTGGAGATCCCGGTGAACGAGCTCGCCATCAAGACCGTGGGCGAGCGCTACGCGAACATGATCATGCTCGGCGCCTTCGTGAACCGGACCCGCCTGGTCAAGCTCTCCACCATCATCGACCACATGGCGGAGATCCTCGGCAAGGGCAAGGACCGGTTCAAGGACAAGAACATCGAGGCCCTGCAGGTCGGGTACGATTTTTTTTCAAGGGAGAAATAGGTCATGCCAATCAAACAGTTCCGTCTAGAGACCGCGAATGTTTCCGGCAAGCTCTCTTACCTGAGCGATGTGCTGGGAAAGCACGGCGTCAATATCAGGGCCATCTCGGTGGGCTCTGAAACCGGTGACGTTTCGTCCATCTCCATCGTGGTGGACGACCCCAAGAAGGCAAAGAACGCGCTTACATCGGAAAGCATCGACTTTCAGGAGCTGGGTGTCCTGGCCGTGGAGATGCCCGACCACCCGGGCGGGATGAACGCGGTATTGAAACCCCTGCGGGACGCCAAGATCAACGTCATCACCATGTATCCCTACATCGGCAGGGCCTCGAACCCCATCATGATCCTCGAAGTGGACAACCCGTCCGTGGCCACCGACGTGCTCAAGCGCAACTGGGTCAAGCTCTGGGACAAGGAGCTCTACCGGCTCTAGGACCCCTGGTCCCAGGCATCGCCGTCCTGAAGCAGGCGAGGCAGATGCTTCAGGGTGAGCAGCCCCACGTCCACCATGGTTTCGTAGGCGTTCAGCGCCGAGACCCCCAATCCGATCCCTGCAGGCAGCAGCCGCGAGCCTTTCCTGAACGGCAGGAGCCTGCGCAGGAACCTGCGCACCCATTTGCTGATGCCGGTGTTCACGTACCTGCCCGGGAGCGTCCTCGTGACGTACTCCCGGGAGATGGCCCGGTGGTCGCCCTTCTTCTCGATGTTCTCGATGCCGAAGGCCTCCCCCACGATCCGTACGACGAACCTTTCCATGGTCTTGAGGTCGTCGACCCGCGCTCCGTGGAGGGAGCACAGGGAGAGGATGAGCTTCACCGCCTGGTCCAGCAGGAAGAAATTTTCGACGCCCAGGAGCCAGAACGAGAGCAGTGTGCCCGGCCCGGGCATGATGGAGGGGGAGTTGATGAGCGCGTTCCTTATGGCCTGGGCCCGGGCATGCTCCTCGATCATCCCCTGGGACGCGATGTTCAGGCCGGAGAGCTCCGCCTCCCTGCGGGCAAGCCTTGCGGTCTCCAGGCACCGCTTCATGTTGCCCCGGATGAGATTGCTCACCAGGAGCAGGAACTGATCCCCCAGCACGTTCAGGACCTCTCTGCCCTTCACGAGTCCCTTATCCATATCAAAATCCTTGAAATCCCATTGACATACATTACACCTTAATAATATACAAACACATATTTATTGGTAACTGGACACTTTGTAAAGGGGCCGATAGTGACTCCGGGAAACGATATCACACATTTCGTCTGCTCCCCAGGACGTACCATAACAGATTCTTACCCCAAGCATAAGGAGGAAAGACCATGGGTATTCAGTCCATCAAAGACCTCGACTTGAAATCCAAACGGGTTCTCATCCGGGTCGATTTCAACGTCCCCCTCGATGAGAATGGCAATATCAGCGACGACGCCAGGATAAAGGGCGCACTGCCCACCATCCAGCACGCCATCGACCAGGGTGCGAAGGTGATCCTCATGTCCCACATGGGCAGGCCCAAGGGCAAGGTGAACAAGGCCTTGAGCCTGGTGCCCGTGGCCCGTCGCCTCTCGGAGCTCCTCGGCTCGAGCGTGAACATGGCCCCGGACTGCATCGGCGACGAGGTCAAAAAGATGGTGAACAGCCTCAAGCCCGGCGACGTGCTCCTCCTGGAAAACCTGCGTTTCCACATCGGCGAGGAAAAGGACGATCCCGAGTTCGCCAAGGCCGTCTCGGAGCTGGGCGACGTCTACATCGACGACGCCTTCGCCACGGCGCACCGCGCCGCCGCATCCATGGTGGGCATCACCAGGCACATCAAGGAAAAGGGAGCGGGCTTCCTCATGCTCGACGAGGTGAACTACATCAACAAGGCCCTCAAGGACCCGCAGCGCCCCTTTGCGGCCATCGTGGGCGGAGCGAAGATCTCGGGCAAGCTCGAGGTCCTGGAGAACCTCGTGGAGAAGGTGGACAAGATGATCATCGGCGGCGGCATGGCCTTCACCTTCGTCAAGGCCCTGGGCCAGGACATCGGCAAGTCCCTGGTGGAAGACGACCTCGTGGCCAAGGCACGGGAGATCATGGAGAAGGCAAAGGCACGGGGCGTGAAGCTCTACCTGCCCGTCGACTGCGTGTGCGCCCCCGACATCAAGGCGGCCCAGGGCATCGTGGAAAAGACCATCCAGGAGATCCCCGCGGACCTCATGGCCCTCGACATCGGCCCCGCCTCCTCGACCCTGTTCTCGGAAGCCTTGAGCGACTGCAAGACCATTGTCTGGAACGGCCCCATGGGGGTGTTCGAGCAGAAGTCCTTTGCCGCCGGCACCATGGAAATCGCCAAAAAGGTCGCCTCATCAAAGGCATTGACCATTGTGGGCGGTGGTGATACAGATGCCGCATTGCACGAGAGCAAGCTGTCCGACAAGGTCAGCTTCGTGTCCACGGCAGGCGGCGCCTTCCTCGAGATGCTCGGGGGCCTCGAGCTGCCGGGGGTAAAGGCGCTCGAAAGCTAGGAGATTGAAGGATGAGGACTCCCCTGATCGCGGGCAACTGGAAGCTCTTCAAGACCCTTGAAGAGGTTCTGGCGTTTGCCGCGGACATCAAGAGCCGTGCGGCCGACGTCGTCGGTACGGAGATCCTCGTCTGCCCTTCGTTCGTGTACATCAAGACCCTTGCCGACGCGCTTTCAGGGACGAATATCCAGGTGGGCTCCCAGAACGTCTACTGGGAAGACTCCGGCGCATTCACCGGCGAGGTGAGCGCGCCCATGCTCTCGAGCGTCGGCGCCAGCCACGCCATCATCGGCCACTCCGAGCGCAGGCAGTATTTCCACGAGACGGACGAGACCGTGAACAGGCGCCTGTTCGCAGCCCTGAAAGGGGGCCTCGTCCCCATCGTGTGCGTGGGGGAGACCCTGGCACAGCGGGAGGCCGGCAGCACGTTTGCCGTGGTGGAAGCCCAGCTCAGGGACGGGCTGAAAGGCATCGACGCAGGACTGGCGGCGAAGGCGGTCATTGCCTATGAGCCGGTCTGGGCCATCGGCACCGGGAAGACCGCCACCCCGGAGACCGCGCAGGAGGTCCACGGCTTCATCCGGACCACCCTCGGGGGGCTCTTCGGCAAGGATACCGCCTCGAAGATCAGGATCCTCTACGGCGGCAGCGTGAAGGGCGACAACATCGACGCCCTCATGGCACAGGTCGACATAGACGGTGCACTGGTGGGAGGCGCCAGCCTCGAGCCTGCATCGTTCGAAAGAATAATACGCTTCAAAAGGTGATAAAGACATGTATGGACTCGTTCTGACAATTCACATCCTGGTATCGATCCTTCTGATCATCGCCGTGCTCCTGCAGGCGGGCAAGGGCGCCGACATGGGCGCGGTCTTCGGCGGCGCAGGCTCGCAGGCGCTCTTCGGATCGGCAGGCCCTGCCGACTTCCTCAACAAGGCGACCCGCGTGCTGGTGGTGGTCTTCATGCTCACCTCGCTGACCCTGGGGTTCTCCACGCTGAAGAAGCCAAGCGAGAGCGTCATGCAGAAGGCAACCACCTCGCAGCCCGCTGCCCCGGCTCAGAGCGCGCCGGCACCGGCCGCTCCCCAGGGTGCAGCCCCGACAGCACCGGCTCCTTCGGCCCCTGCAGCACCCGCTGCCCCGTCGAGCGCACCGGCAGCCCCTGCGAATTAACCAGGAAGAGTCATCACATCTTAAAAAAAAGCAAAGCATGCCCCGGGAAACCGGGGCATGCTTGTTGTCTTAAGCCCACGAATAACGCCTGCCGGCGGTCTGCCTCTCTCGGAGGATGACCCCTGATGCCGGAGAAAATGCCCTGCCCTTTCGGTTAACGGCTCTCGATCTGGGCCTCGACCAGGCTGCCGCCGCAGTACTTTTCCCGGAGCTTCGGCTTTTCGATCTTCCCCGTTGGGTTGCGCGGCACCGACTCGAACATGATCTTCCGCGGGCGCTTGTAGCGCGGCAGGGTGGTGCAGAACTGCAGGATCTCGGCCTCGGTGCAGGAGAAGCCCGGCTTCAGCTCGACGATGGCCACGGCGATCTCGCCTAAGCGCTGGTCGGGGAGGCCGATCACCGCCACGTCCTTGATGGCCTCGTGCGTGCGCAGGAAGTCCTCGATCTGCACCGGGTACAGGTTCTCGCCGCCGGTGATGATCACGTCCTTCTTGCGGTCCACCAGGTAGACGAACCCGTCTTCATCCATCCGCGCCATGTCTCCCGTGTAGAGCCAGCCGTCCCTGAGGAGCTCGGCCGTGGCTTCCGGGTTGTTGTAATAGCGCCTCATCACGCCCGGACCTTTCACACAGAGCTCCCCCACCTCGCCCTGATTGACGGGATTGCCTTTTTCGTCCACGATCTGAAGCTCCCACCCGTAGCCCGCCTTCCCGATGGCGCCCACCTTGTGGATGTTCTCGATCCCCAGGTGTACGCAGCCGGGGCCGATGGACTCCGACAGGCCGTAGTTCGTGTCGTACTCGTGGTTGGGGAAATGCGCTTTCCAGCGCTTGATCAGGCTGGGCGGAACCGGCTGGGCGCCGATGTGCATCAGCCGCCACTGGTCGAGCCTGTACTCCTCGGGCTTCACCTCGCCGCGATCGATGGCGTCGAGGATGTCCTGTGCCCATGGAACCAGCAGCCAGACGATGGTCACCCCCTCCTCGGACACGGCTTTCAGGATCCACTCCGGCTTGACACCGCGCAGCAGGACGGCCCGGCTTCCGGCCAGGAAGGAGCCGAACCAGTGCATCTTGGCGCCGGTGTGGTAGAGCGGGGGGATGCAGAGGAAATTGTCGTCGCGGGTCTGCTTGTGGTGCTCCTTCTCCACCTCGCAGGAGAACACCAGGGCGCGGTGGGAGTGGAGGATGGCCTTGGGGAAGCCGGTGGTGCCCGACGAGAAGTAGATGGCCGCGTCGTCGTCGTCGGTAAGCGTGACGCCGGGAGCGGACGAGGAGCAGCACGCGGTGAGGGCGTAGTAGCTTTCGGCGAAGGCGGGGCAGTCCTGCCCCACGAACAGCCGGATCTTCACGTTCGGGATCTCGTCGCGGATCGCCTCGATCCTCCCGGTGAACTCCGGCCCGAAGATCAGGACGTCGCACTCCGCCAGATCGAGGCAGTACCTGATCTCTTCTTCCGTGTAGCGGTAGTTCAGCGGCACCGCAAGCGCGCCGGTCTTCAGGATGCCGAAATAGACCGGCAGCCACTCCAGACAGTTCATGAGCAGGATCCCGACCTTGTGGCCTTTCTCCAGGCCCCTTCCCAGGAGGAAGTTGGCAAGGCGGTTGGCCTTGTCATCGAACTCCCGCCAGGTCATCTCCCGGCGGTAGCGCTTTTCCGGATTGGTCTCGACGAGCTCGTAGTCCTTCCAGCTCACCGTCTTTTCCTTGATCTCGGGATTGATCTCAACCAGGCTGACCTCTTCGCCGTACAGGGCCGCGTTGCGGGCAAGGATTTCCGTGATGGGCATCTCCGACTTCTCCTGCTCTGGATTCTGACTGTTCTGATCCGGTGTTACAGTGGGATACTAGCACGTTCCGAAGGCCATTTCAAAAGCCATCTTTCCCCCGGGTCCGAATCTACAGCAGTGCAGACCCGCACAAACCCCGGTCAGCCTTCGAGACGGGCGTCCATGGTTATGGGTATGCTGAGCGCCCTCGAGACAAGGCACCCGGTTTTAACGTTGTTCGCGCACTTTTCAAAGGTCATCGGGTCCACCCCGGGCACGACGGCCCTGATATCCAAGTGGACGCCCGTGATGGAAAAGCCCTCCCCTGCCTTCTCGAGGCTCACGGTCGCCGTGGTCATGATGCTCTCCGCCATGAACCCTGACTGACCAAGCTCCAGTGACAGGGCCATCGAGGCACAGCCCGCGTGGGCGGCGGCGATGAGCTCCTCGGGATTCGTGCCGGGCTCCCCGCCGAAGCGCATGCCGAAGGAATACGGTGTGTCCTTGAGCGCGCCACTGCCCGTGGTGAGCGTCCCTTTCCCCTCCTTTATGCCGCCTTTCCAGACCGCTGAGCCTTTCCGTTTCATCTTCCCTCCTCATAAGCGTGATTCTATGATCCATCTCTCTTCAATACATGATAAGCCCCTCGCTGCAGGCCTCACCGGTTGGAACGCGAGCCCACCGGGCTCCTTCCCCGGGGATGGCTCCCCTCTGCTCCCGCCTGTACCGGATTACCGTCTCCTCCGCGGTGAGCGCGAAGGCCTGGCGGTTACGAGCCCGCACCTCTCGTCTCCCGGTACGCGATGCCCACGGCCACGACCACGATGAGGAGCCCCATGAACATGCTGAACTGGTCACCCCGGTAGAGACCATAGAGGAAGTCGAGGATCCCGAGGATGATGAAAACGATCAGGGCCATGTGTCTTTTCTTCATAACCATCCCGAACACTTTACTCCATCTTTGACTTCTTGCCGCTCATTTCCTCGATATCAACCCTGATAACCGTTATATGCGCCGCATCCTTTTCTTCAAGCACACCGTCGTCATCGCCGTATTGCCTCATGATGGACTCGAGCGCCTTCAGCTTCCCGCCGACGTCCTCAACGAAAAAGGCCCTGCCCCGGCCCACCACGCTCCGGTACCTCAGGGAAAAGGAGCAGGGGTTCTCTCCCTTGACCACCTCGGTGTCGGTGTCAAACTCGAAGCACACAGCGTTGTTCTTCCGGAGGATTTCCATTTTCTTCCCCTCTCCTGCCCCGTGGAAATAGAGGCTCGTGCCGTCGTACCCGAAGCACAGGGGCACGAGGTAGGGGGCGCCCCCGTCGCACATGGCCAGCCTGCACACCAGGGACCTGGCGATAATGGCGTCGATGGCCTCCCGTTCGGTGATCTCCTTGTCCGTTCGTCTCATGGCTCTCCTCTCATGTTTTCTTTCAGGTGCCTGATCCCTGCCCTTCGTCCTCACCCTCTTCCCCGGCAGGCAGGTACATTACGCACTCCGACGTCCTCCCGTTGAGCTTGATGACCAGGGGCTTCTCCAGCCTCACGTGCTTGAGGAAGGCCGTCTCGCTCACCACGGGCAGGGATTCCAGCAGGCCCCAGTCGAGGGTGTCCGACGAACCCTCGGTCACGGTCACGTAGGGGATGCCCAGAGAGGTGATGTTCTGGAAGAAGTGCGAGCCCTGGGAGGGGTCCGCCTTGAGCAGGGCGTCCCTGAGCTCCAGCATGGCGCCCACCCCGGATATGTGCCTCCACTGGACCGGGATGCCCAGGAACCGGTCCAGCGATCCCCACCTCCCGGGCCCGATGAGCAGGTAGGGAAGCTTTTCCTTCACGAGGGAACCGTTGATCCTGCCCACCTCCTCTGCGATCTCGGCCGTGGATTCGATCTTGAAGTCCCCGGGCTTGACGAACACTATGTCCCTGATGTCGGAGCGCTTGCCGTTGCCCAAGGCCATGCCCGAGGAGCAGAAGGCCCGCGCCCGGTCCCGGGGGGTGATCTCCACCTCGTAGCGGTTCTCGTTCGCCGCCATGGGCCTGAGCTGGAGGAGGAAGAACTCGCACTCCCCGGGCCTGTCCCTCCTGAGGTTCACAGCGAACTCCATCTCCACCGGGCACCCCATCTTTTTCCTGCCCGTCTCCAGCAGGTCAGAGAGGAGCTCGGGCAGGGGGATCAGCCCGTGCTTGAGGACCATGGCAAAGGTGACGACCTTGCCGCCCGGACCCTCGCCCGTGTCCCTGATCCTGTGCTCCTCGTGGTCGTAGGTGCTCGCCAGGACCGTGACCGGGTACTCGCCCCTGGCGTCGTAGATCTCCCGTTTCTCCAGGCCGGGGAAATCCTGGGGACACAGCCCGCCCTGCACCTCTTTCATGGGCAGGGAGTAGAAGAAGCGCTGGGAGTTCTCGAGCATGTCCTCGATCTTGGAGAACTGGGGCAGGACCTCCGGGTATCGCGGGGAGAAGCGGAGCGACTTTTCGCCCTCCACCACGGTCTTGCCGAAACCGAGCGCCATCTGCACCACCCCCTCCTCGGGCTTCATCTCCCCCACGGGGTAGAAGTTGTGGGACTGGGCCACCCCGGAGATGGCGGGGTAGAAATGGCCGTCGTACACGTCGCCTGCCAGCTGCTGGATGACCACGGCCATGGCCTCTTCCTGGGGCTGGCCGGCTGTGCTCCTGGAGAATGCCTTGGGGCTCTCGTAGCAGGTCGAGGCGTACACGAGCTTCACGGCGATGATGAGCTGCTCGAGCCGCACCTTGAAATCCGGGTGGTTGTTGGGCAGCATGCAGGTCTGGTAGAGCCCGGCATAGGGCTTGAACTGGGCGTCCTCCAGCAGGCTCGACGACCTCACAGCCAACGGATAGGTCACCTGTCTCAGATAGGCCATGAGGTCCCTGATCACCTCCCCCTGCATCTCCCCCTTCAGGAAGGCGCCCGTCACCTCTTCGTCCGTTGCCTCCTCGGTGGCGTAGCGCTTCAGGCCGTTCCTCTCCACAAAGGTCTTGAAGGCCTCGGTGGCAAGCACCACAGTCTGGGGTATCCTGATGGAAACCGTGGGGTACTTCTGGTGGAGGGAGACGTCCTCGTTCAGGACCGAGGACATGAACGCGAGCCCCCGCGCCTTGCCGCCCAGGGACCCTCGGCCCATCTTGGCGAAGTCGAGGAGGTCGATGTCGAACTCCTTCCGGTTGAAGGAGGCCACCACCCCCTTCTGGCGCCACTTGCGCACGAGGTGGATGAGCGATATGAGGTAGCTCCTCAGGGCAGCGATGGTGACGAACGAATCGGGCCTGATCTCGCGGAGCGTGGAGGCGAGCTCGATCTCGGAGCGCATCATGACCCAGTTGGCCAGGTGCTTGCGCGCGATGTGGAAGCGGAGCGACTCGTCGGGGATCTCCGCGAGCATCTCCTCCAGCTCCCTGAGCTTCGAGGCCCTGCCAACCTCGCGGCCGTCGGGCATCCGGAAAACGAACTCCCCGAACCCCAGCTCGCTCAGGAAGAACTCGTGGATTTCCTCCAGCAGGTCCGGTGAGCCCTTGTCGATGAAACGGGCGGGGATCTTCTCGGCCTTGAGGCCGTTGGCCGGCTCGTTGCTCAGGAGGAGCAGGGGCAGATACGGGTTCTCGCTCCTGGCCTTCATGAGGAGGTCGATGCCGGCGGTCCCGGAGAGCCTGCCTCCTCTGGGGAAGCGCGTGTCCGCAATGACGCCCAGCAGGTAGGGCCGGTACCGGTCATAGAGCTCGGAGGCCTCCTCGTACGTCCGGGCGAACAGGATCTTCGGCCTGGTGCGCATGATGAGGAGCCGCTCCTCCTCGTTGACCCCGAACTCGAGCACGGCCTGGATCTGGCGGACCACCTCTCCGTAGAAGATGGGCAGCATCATGGAGTAGTAATAGGGGGAATCCTCAACGAAGATGATGACGCGCACCTGGCCGCGGGCAGTGTCGTAGTCCACGTTCAGCCGGTCTTCCGTGCTCTTGATGATGGCCAGCAGCAGGTCCGCGTTGCCGGACCAGATGAAGACCTCATCGATGCCCTCGAAGGCGATCACCTCGCCGTCGGTCTGCAGCCCGCTCAGACTGTGGGCAAGAAGATACACGGGGAGCTTCGGGTTTTTCTCCTTGATGCGCCTGCCCAGCGTGAAGGCGTCCATGTCGTCGAGGTGCGGCATGGTGATGACCAGGTCGAACCGGTTCCCCTCCAGGAGCTCGAGGGCGTGCAGGGCGGACGAGGTCCGGGTGACGCGGGGCGGCTGGGACAGGTTCATGTCGCTGTATTCGTTGATGATGCGGGAAGCCAGCGTGACGTCCTCCTCTATGAGGAAGGCGTCGTAGGGGCTCGACACCAGGAGGATCTCACGGACCTTGTACGCCATCAGCTCCAGAAAGAGCTTGAAGTTCAGGTGATACTTGACCGAAAGCTCACGATCGCTCAGCTCCACGCACGACCCCTTCGCCATGGGAATGCTATGCAGCCTACGGCACTGCTCTGCAAGAATCAAGAATCATCAACCTGTTCCTCCCTCATCCCCGGAAGATATGGCAGCGGTCCCCATCGAGGGACCGCTGCCTGGAAGCATCCGGGGGGAATACGAACGCGTCCTCAAATCAGACCACGCCCTGCGCCATCATGGCGTCGGCCACCTTCACGAAGCCGGCGATGTTGGCGCCGTTCACGTAGTTGCCGGGCGTGCCGTAGGTGTTTGCCGCGTCCACGCAGGCGCTGTGGATGCTCTTCATGATCATCCTCAGGCGGGCGTCGACCTCTTCCCTGGTCCACGAGAGTCTCATGCTGTTCTGCGTCATCTCGAGGCCGGACACCGACACGCCGCCCGCGTTGGCGGCCTTGCCGGGTCCGTAGAGGAGCTTGTGCTCGATGAAGAGGTCCACGCCGTCGGGCGTGGTGGGCATGTTGGCGCCTTCGGAGATGACGTAGACACCGTTGCGCACGAGGTTGGCTGCGTCCCTGCCGTTGATCTCGTTCTGGGTGGCGCTGGGGAACGCGCACTGCGCCTTGTGGTTCCACAGGGGATTGAAGTCGGAGGCCGGGTCGATCTCGAAGTAGACCGCTTCCTTGTACTTGTCGGCATACTCCTTGATGCGGCCCCTTCTCACGTTCTTGAGCTCCATGACATAGGCCAGCTTCTCCCGGTCGATGCCCTTGTCGTCGAAGATGTAGCCGTTGGAGTCGGACAGGGTCACCACCTTGGCGCCGAGCTCGAGGAGTTTCTCGGTGGTGAACTGGGCGACGTTGCCGGAGCCGGACACGAGGCAGGTCTTGCCTTCGAGGGTCTCTCCCCTGGTGGAAAGCATCTCTGCCGCAAAGTAGACAGCGCCGTAGCCCGTGGCCTCGGGCCTGATGAGGCTGCCGCCCCACTTGAGCCCCTTGCCGGTGAGCACCCCGGTGAACTCGTTGACGATCTTCTTGTACTGCCCGAAGAGGTAGCCGATCTCCCGGGCGCCCACGCCGATGTCGCCCGCCGGCACGTCCGTGTCCGGCCCGAGGTGGCGGTAGATCTCGTTCATGAAGCTGTGGCAGAAGCGCATGACCTCACGGTCGGACTTGCCCTTGGGATCGAAGTTCGACCCGCCCTTTCCGCCGCCCATGGGCAGCGTGGTGAGCGAGTTCTTGTAGACCTGCTCGAAGGCCAGGAACTTCAGAATGCTCAGGTTTACGGACGGATGGAACCTGAAGCCTCCCTTGTAGGGGCCGATGGCAGAGCTCATCTGGATCCGGTAGCCACGGTTGATCTGGACCTTGCCCTTGTCGTCCACCCACGGGACCCGGAACATGACGACCCGCTCGGGCTCCACCATCCGGTCGAGTATCCTCTCTTCCCGGTACTCGGGGTGCCTGTCGAGGACCGGCTTCACCGATTTGGCAACCTCTGACACGGCCTGGATGAACTCCCTTTCCCCAGGGTTGCACTCCTCGCACTTTTTGATGAAGTCTTCCATGTGGTGCCTCCTCCTTTTTGTCTGGTTTCATCCATATCTCTTCCCGCCATCCCCTCGGATGACGGGGCTCCGCCGGCATCCGCGCCCTTTGCCCCCTGCGCGCCCCTGAAGACGCACCTGGGGCGTGTCTCTCAATACTCTGCATGAGCTTCATCGAGCTCTGTATGAGGGGTGCCCGGCCCACCCACCCGTCAAGGGCGTGGGTGGGACGAACACGTACGAAAGGGGGCTACCAGTATCTGTCGGATGCCATGGTGTATCGTGCCTAGATTCCCAGGTACGCCTCCCTTATCTGCGGATTGTCGAGGAGCTCCCTGCCCGTGCCTTCCATGACGATGCGGCCATGCTCCAGCACATATCCGCGGTCTGAGATGCTCAAGGAATGCTGAACGTCCTGCTCCACCAGAAGCACGGTGGTTCCCTGCTCCGCGATCTTGCGGATGGTGGCGAAGATCTCCCTGATGAGCACCGGGGCGAGGCCGAGCGACGGCTCGTCCATCATAAGGATCTTGGGTCTCCCCATCATGCCCCTGCCGATGGCGACCATCTGCTGCTCTCCGCCGGAAAGCGTGATGGCCTGCTGCTTTTCCCGCTCCTCCAGTCGAGGCAGCAGCTCGTAGACTTCTTTGAGCGAGGCTTCCCTGTGCGGGTACGCGCGGGAGTTGTGGGCACCCACCACGAGGTTTTCCTTGACCGTCATGAGCGAGAAGAGTTTCCTGCCCTCTGGTACATGGATGATGCCCTGCTCCACGATCTTCTCGGGCCGCATGTTCGTGATGGGCCTGCCCTCGAACATGATATCGCCGGAGGTTGCGTTCATGAGGCCGGAGATGCACTTGAGCGTGGTGGACTTGCCCGCCCCGTTGCCGCCGATGAGCGAGATGACCTCTCCCTCCTCGACTCTCATCGAGACGTCATAGATTACCTGTACATCGCCGTAGTGGCAGTTGATATTCCTGATCTCAAGCAGCGACATTGCCATCACCCCCTGCCCCGTAGCTCTCGCCCAGGTATGCCTTGATCACGCGCTCGTCGTTGGCCACCTCCGAAGGCGTGCCGTCCATGATCTTCCTGCCGAACTGGATGACCGTGATCCGGTCCGAAACCGACATGATGGCCCGCATGATGTGCTCGATGATGAAGATGGTGACCCCGTTGTCCCTGATCTCGCGGATGACGTCGAGCGTCTCGTCCACCTCGTTGGGCCTCAAGCCCGCCATGCACTCGTCCATGAGGAGCATCTCGGGGTCCGTGGCCATGGCACGGGCCATCTCGAGCCGTTTGCGGTCGGCGATGGTGAGGTTCTTTGCCAGCACGTTCGCCTTGTCCCCCAGGTTGAACTTCCTGAGGACTTCCATGGCCCGGTCTTCGGCCTCCGAACGGTTCGATGTCCTGATGAAGGCCCCTACGGTGGCGTTGTAGAGGACCGTTTTGGACTGGAACGGCTTCACGATCTGGAAAGTCCGGGCGATCTTCAGCTTGCAGATGTTCCAGGGCTTCCAGTCCGTGATGTCGTGGCCGTTGTAGAGGATGGTGCCTGAGGTCGGGGCGTACGCCCCGGCAACGCAGTTGAAGAGCGTGGACTTGCCTGCGCCGTTGGGACCGATGAGGCCGTAGATCTGACCCTTCTCGATGGAGAGGCTCACCTGGTCGACAGCTTTCAACCCGCCGAAGTGTTTCGATACGTTGTTGACTTCAAGAAGTGCCATTACGACTTCACCTCCTTTCCTGCGCCGCTGACCTTGTCCAGGAACCAGTCGTAGGCCTTCGACAGGGGCTCGACCAGGCCTCTGGGCTGGAAGAGCATGACAAGGATCAGGACAAGCCCGAATATCACCAGGTGAAGTCCGGGCAGCGTCGAGCTGAGGTAGATGCGGGTGAGCTCACCCACCGGCCTGAGGAGGAGCGCTCCCACCACAGGGCCCGCAATGGTGCCCCTGCCTCCGATGAGTGCGATGAACGCGAGCTCGAAGGAGAAGTCCAGGCCCAGGATCTGCTTCGGGTAGAAGTACAGGGTGAGCTGGGCGAGGAAGGTCCCGCCGAGCGCCGTGAGGAAGCAGCTGATGCCCATTGCCAGCACCTTATACCTGGCCACGTTCACGCCCAGCGCCTGTGCGGCCTCCGGCTCCTCTCCTCCTGCGGCGAGGTAGTAGCCCGGCCTGGTCCTGGAGAACCACCAGGTGATGAAGAGCACCACGCACAGCATGAGAAGGATGATGTAGTAGTAGGGGACCTTGCTGGCGAACTGGAACGCGGCGAAGTTGTTCCCGGGAATGAGGGGCACGCAGATGCCCCGCGGACCGTTGATGGTGAACGGGCCGAACTGCATGGTGTTCTCCACCAGCACCCGGATGCCCTCGCCGAAGGCCATGGTGCACAGGGCGAAGTAGGCGCCCCTGAGCTTGAGCGTGGGGATGCCGATGATGACCCCCACGACGGCCGCGATGACCGCCCCCGCCCACATGCCGATCCAGGGGCTCACCCCGAAGGAGATGAACAGCACCGTGGAGGTGTACGCCCCGATGCCCACGTAGGCCGAGTGACCCAGGGGGAGCACGCCGGCGAATCCTCCCACGAGGTTCCAGGTCGTGGTGAGATAGGCAAACAGGAAGAGCATGATGAGGATCTGCAGCGTCGTGGGGCTCGACACCCACACCGGGATGGTGAACACGAACACCGCAAGGATGACCTTGAGCATGATATCGATGGTTTTTCTCTTTGCCGATCCGGTATTCATCGTCGTCTCCTTTCTCACCAGTCTCGTTTTTCGCCGAAGAGACCAGCCGGCATGATGAAGAGCACCGCCAGGAAGACCACGTAGACGATGAGCTCAGTCCAGGTCGATGTCATGAACATGGGGAAGACCGATTCGATGAGGCCCACGATGAGCCCGCCGATCAGTGCCCCCGGTATGCTCCCGAGGCCGCCTAGGACCACGATGATGAAGCACTTCACGTCGAAGACGACGCCCACCGTGGGGAAGACATAATAGAAAGGTATCAGGACGCATCCGACGATACCCGCGATGGCGGCGCCTATGCCGAAGGCAATGTTGTACACGCGGTACTGGTTGATGCCCATGAGGCTTGCTGCATCCCGGTCGAGGGAGGCTGCCCGGATGGACATGCCCATCTTCGTGTACTTCAGGAACCACACCAGGAGACCCGCCGTCACCATGGTGGTGATGAAGCCGTAGAGGAGAGGCTTCTGGATGATGTAGTCACCGATGAGCATGACCTGGCCCGAGATGCTGGTGGGCACCACGCGGTATTCGGCCCCGAAGATCATCAGGGCGAGGTTGTCGAGGATGTACCAGACGCCCGTGGTCACGATGATGACCTCCGTGGGCTCCCGGACGTCCCGCTGCGCCTCCAGGATGGGCTTGATGATGATGCCCTGCAACGCGTAGCCGAAGATGAAGAGCATCGGCACCACCAGGAGAAGCGCCGCGTACGGGTGCCACCCGGTCAGCTTCACGATCCAGTAGGCCGTGAACATGCCCACCATGAGCATGGAGCCGTGGGCGAAGTTGATGACCTTGATGACCCCGAAGATGAGCGTCAGCCCCAGCGCTGCGAGCCCATAGTATGCACCGGTCATGAGCCCGTTGATGAGTATCTGCACGTAGAATTCCATTACGACCTCGTCTGTTGTTCTTTCAGGCCGGGCCGGGTGCGTCGCTTCATCACCCGGCCCGCCCGTCTGTTTTTACGTTCCCTCGTAAGGCCGGCCTCTTTTTACTTCATGGGGAACACGGCCTTGACGCCCTTCCGCGCTGCGGCTGCGGGGTACACGGTCACGCGCTCCATATTGCCGTTTATGTTGCGGAACTGAACCAGGACGATGCCGGCATGAATGTTCTGGCCGCTCTCGTCGAACTTCACGCAGTTGTAGGACAGGATGTCGATGCCGAGCTTGCCTTTGCCCACGCAGAGGTTGGTCTTTGCAAGGGCGTCCCTGATCTTTTTGGGATCGGTGGAAGCTGCACGCTCGAGGGCGTCAGCGATAACGTAGACGCTCGCGAAGGCGTCGACGGACTCGCCGGCCAGGTCATAGCCATAGCGCTTCTTGAACTCGGCGTTGACCGCAGGGATCTCTTTGCGGCCGAGGTCGGTCTCCCACTCCACCACGTCGAACATGTACTCGCAGTTCTTGCCCGTGTTCTTTCTGAAGGAGGGGTCTGCATGGCCTCCGCCGGTGCCGATGATGGCCTTCGGCTTCACCTTCAGGGTCGCCATGGTGTTGGTGAGCAGGATGGCGTCAGCCGCGTTGGAGGTGAGCAGCAGGACGTCGGGTTTCGCGAACTTGATCTTCATGACCACCGGGGTCAGGTCGCTGGCGGTGCTGGGGTAGGGCTCATCGAGGACGACCTTGTAGCCGAACTGCTTGGCCAGCTTCTCCCACTGCTGCTTCATGCCGGTGCCCCAGTCGCCGTTCTCGTACACGAAGGCGATGGTGGAGAGCTTGGTGCCCGTGAGCTTCTTCTGCTCCTCGAGGAAGAGGAACTGGTCACGCGCCCACCAGGAATCCTTCGCAGCAATGCGGAAGGTGTACTTGAAGCCGCGCTCGGTGATGGTGTCGTTGACCGAAACCGGGACCACGTAGGGAACCTGGTACCGCTCCGCCACCTGGGTGGAGGGCAGGGTCACCGCCGAGTTCCAGGCGCCGGAGATGAGCGACACCTTGTCTGTGTTGATGAGCTGCTCGGCAGCGGTCACGCCGACGTTCGGGTCGCCCTTGGAGTCGGTGAAGATGTTGACGAGCTTCGCGCCACCTAAGGATTTGATGCCGCCGGCCTTGTTGATGTACTCGGTGGCCATCTCGATGGCGTTCTTGTTCTGGATGCCCACCGATGCCGACGGGCCGGAGAGGGGAAGGATGTTGCCAATCTTCACCTCTTTTACCTTCTCGGCTGCAGTGGCCGGAGAACCGATGATGACGAGACTCAATGAAACCAGGACCATGAGCATGCTCATGAATCCGCCACGATAAAAACTCCTCTTGTTCATAATTCCCCCTTCCATTTTTGTATGCTGTTCTCTTGTCCACCCTTGTGGGGCAGACACCCCGTCAAGATTGTCAGCACCTCACTTCCTGAGCGATGCAAAGGCCTCGTCCAGGATGGCGATCCCCTTCTTGAGCTGCGCGTCCGTGATGACCAGCGGCATCATGGTCCTGATGACGTTGCTGTACGAGCCGCACGACAGCAGAACCAGGCCCTTTTCCCATGCGTATTTCACCACCGCGGCCGTCTCATCCGGAGCGGGTTTCTTGGTCCTGCGGTCCTTGACCAGCTCGAGGGCCAGCATGGGACCCAGACCCCGCACGTCGCCGATGATCTCGTACTTCTTCTTGAGCCCTTCGAACGCCTTCCGGACCTTCCTGCCGAGCCGTTCGCTCTTTTTCAGCATGTTCTGCTCTTCGTAAACATCGAGCACCGCGTTGGCCGCCGCGCAGGACACCGGGTTCCCTCCATAGGTCCCGCCGATGCCGCCGCCGTGCACCGAGTCCATGATCTCCTGCCTGCCGACGAGCGCGGCGATGGGCATGCCTGCGCCGAGGCTCTTGGCCACCGTTATGAGGTCAGGCTGCACGCCCCAGTGCTCTATGGCGAACATCTGCTTGCCGGTCCTGGCCATGCCTGACTGGATCTCGTCGGCCACGAAGAGGATGCCGTTCTCCTTGCAGATCTGGGCCACCCTCGGGAAGTACTCCGGGGGAGGGGTGATGAAGCCGCCCTCGCCCTGGACCGGTTCGGCAACGATGGCAGCGATGGAGTCAGGGGTGACCCTGCCGAAAAACTCGTCCTTGATGTACTCCGCGCAGGCGATGCCGCACTTGGGGTACTTGAGCCCGAAGGCGCAGCGGTAGCAGTAGGCGTTCGGAATCCGGTAGACTTCCGGCGCAAACGGCCCGAAACCCCACTTGTAGGGCTTCACCTTGGCGGTCATGGTCATGGTGAGCAGAGTCCTGCCGTGGAAGGCATGGTCGAGGACCACGATGGCCGGCCTCTTGGTGTAGTACCTGGCGACCTTGACAGCGTTTTCCACCGCCTCGGCGCCCGCATTGGTGAGGAACACCCTCTTGGGGGCCGGGACCGGGGTGATCCTGCAGAGCTTCTCGCCCAGCAGTACTGCCTGTTCGTACGGAGTCACCATGAAGCAGGTATGGGTGAACTTCTCGGCCTGCTTCTTGATGGCGGCAACGACCTTGGGGTTCGAGTGCCCCACGTTCATGACAGCGATGCCGCCGCCGAAATCGATGTACTCGTTGCCTTCCACGTCGGTGAGCACGGCTCCCCTGGCGGAAGCGATATACGCAGGCTTGCCGCTGGCAAAGCCCTTTGCCATGACCTCGTTTCTCAGATCTGCTATCGATTTGTTGCTCATGATCCTTCCTCCTCTACGATTCGTACGTCGTCCGGGCTAAAGGGCTGCCCTGTAGATCTCCTTGGCATCCTTCAGGTTCAGGGTGCGCGGGTTGTTTGCCAGGAGGCGGGTGACCTTCATCACGCCTTCTGCGAGCATGTCTATGTCTTTCTCCTTTACGCCGAAGTCCTTCAAGTGCCTGGGCACCTTCAGGTCATTCGCCAAACGATCAATGGCGTCGACCACCCTGTCGACGACCTGCAGTTTATCGAGACCCGAAACGGGGATGCCGAACGGCCTGCTCAGCTTCGCGAACTTGTCGAGGTTGCCCAGTACGTTGTACCGGATGACATGCGGGAGCATGAGCGTGTTGGCGACCCCATGGGGGATGTGGAACTCGGCGCCTATGGGATAGGCGAAGGCGTGGACCGCGGTAACCCCTGCATTGGCGAAGGCGATGCCGGCGAGCAGAGCACCCTCCATCATGGCCGTCCTGGCTGCGAGGTTGTCTCCCTTGGCAAAAGCGGTGCGGATGTTGCCGTACAGGAGCTCGATGGCCTTCTCGCAGTACATGTCCGTGATGACGGTGGCGTTGATGGAGGTGTAGGCCTCGATGGCGTGGATGAGCGCATCCATGCCCGTGGCCGCTGTCACCTGGGGCGGCAGGCCCAGGGTGAGCTCCGGATCCAGGATGCCCAGAACCGGGTACAGGTACGGGGACACGATGCCCTTCTTGAGCTTGTCCCCTTCGTCGGAGAGGATGGCGATGGGCGTGACCTCGCTGCCCGTCCCGGCAGTGGTGGGGATGAGGATGGTGGGCAGGCCGGGCTTGGGGATGAGGCCGATGCCCACGTACTGCAGCACCGGGGGCTTGTTGGTGAGCATGACCGAGGTGACCTTGGTGATGTCCATGGGGCTTCCGCCGCCGACGCCGATGAGCATCTGGACCTTCTGCTCCTGAGCCATCTGTGCGCAGTCAGCCACGATCTCGTAGCGTGGATCGGGCTCCACCGCATCGAAAATCCCGTACTTGATGCCGGAGGCCTTGAGCGAGGCTTCGATGGTCTTCAAGAGGCCGGCGGCGATGACCCCCTTGTCCGTAACGATGAGAACCCTTTTGATTCCCCTGGCCTTGACCTCCTCGCCAATGGTCTTCGAGGCACCAGGCCCCATGACGATCCGTGACGTGGTGCTGAATATCCTTACCATAAGCACTGCCTCCTTATCTTGTCTTGAGCCCTGCTTCTTTATTGACCCGGCACCTGTTGCCGTGAACCTTGCCGGGGTCCCGCTTTACGTGATGTGTCTGCCGGATCAGTAAATGCCCCTGTTGTAGATGCGCCTGAACTCCGCCGTGAGCACGTCCCTGAAATCGGGGTGGGCAATGGCGATGAGGGCCTTTGCCCGCTCGGGGATGGATTTGCCGCGCAGGTTCGCTATGCCGTACTCGGTGACCACGTAGTGGATGTCGGTCCTCGTGGTGGTCACGACGTTCCCTTCGTCGAGGTGCGGGACGATCCGGGAGATCTTGCCGCCTGCCGCCGTGGAGTGGAAGGCCAGGATGGAGCGCCCGCCCTTTGACCAGCAAGCGCCCCGGATGAAGTCCGCCTGTCCGCCGGTGCCGCTGAACTGCTTGTACCCGATGGATTCCGAAGCGGCCTGGCCGGTGAGATCGATCTGGAGAGAGGAGTTGACCGAGACCATGTTGTCGTTCTGGGCGATGATGGCCGGGTTGTTCGTGTAGTCAACGGAGAACATCTGCACCATGGGGTTGTTGTGCACAAACCGGTACAGCTTCTCGGTGCCCATGAAGAAGGTCGCCACCATCTTGCCGGGGTGGAAGTTCTTCTTGGCGCAGGTGATGACGCCTGCCTCCACGAGGTCGACCACACCGTCCGAGAACATCTCGGTGTGGATGCCCAAGTCTTTTTTCCCTTTCAGGAAGCCGAGGATGGAGTCGGGCACGGCGCCTATGCCCAGCTGAAGACAGTCGCCGTCCTTGATGAGCTCCGCACAGTGACCGCCGATCTTCTCGTCGATCGCCGAGATCGTGGGCGGCTTCAGGATGATGGGTTTCGAGTCGCACTCAACGATGTGATCGATGCGCGATACATGGATGAAGGCGTCCCCCAGGGTCCGGGGCATGTTCGGCGTCACCTCTGCGATGACCATCCTGGCGCTCTCGGCGGCAGGTTTCGTGTAGTCCACAGAGATTCCGAACGAGCAGTACCCGTGGTCGTCGGGCGGGGACACCATGCACAGCACCACGTCGACGGGCAGTATCCTCTCGGTGAACAGGCGCGGGATCTGGCTGAAGTGGGAAGGTGTGTAGACAGCCCTGCCGTCGTGAATGGCCTTTCTGGTGGTGCCGCCCGCAAAGAGGGAGTTGTGAATGAAGTTCCGGCAGTTATCCTCCAGACAGTACTCCGACTGCCCCATGGAGACCATGTGCACGATCTCGACATTCTCGTAGGCGTCCTTGTTGTCCACCATGGCCTTGAGGAGGAGCTCCGGTGAGCCGGTCGCGTGCCCGACCACCACGCGATCACCTGACTTGATGTGCTTCACCGCCTCACTTGCAGTCGTTGAACGCTTCTTGTAGATCTCCTGCCATTTCACGGATCACCTCTCCTTGCTTAAGAAGTTTTTCATGTCTTCCTTGAACCGCTGGGCATCTTCGAGGCTGGAGATGAATCGCACAGGCTTGTCGGGGAGTTTCGAGGTATCCACGCAGGCGGTCTTGCACCCGGTAACCACGATAATGAGATCAGATTCTTCGTCGTCAGCCCCAGTCAGCTCGAATCCTTCCCCAAGCTCCTTCACGATGTCCTTGACCGCGGCGGTGCGGTCGTAATCCGGCCTGCAGCCGCCGCAGTACTTCAATCCGGCCTTCATGCGAGGTTGTCGCTCTTCAGGATGCCGCAGAGCTCCTTGGCCACCTTCTGCTTAGCCTTCATGTTCACCAGCCGGGCGATCATGATGCGCTGAGCCTGAGGAGAGCCCGCACCGTGCATGCTCTCGGTGAGATAGCCCACCGCCGCCGTGCCCATGGTGATGTTCTCGATGAGCCTCAAGATCCTCATCCGGTGCTCTGTGGGCACGTCCGCCTTGGTCCTGAAATACTTCTCCACGTACCTCCCCACCTCCGAAGACTTCAGGTCCGCCTCCGACGGACACGTCACCACCAGACCTCCCGCGATGTCCTGGGCAAGCCGCGCGATCTCGTATGGAAACCGCGTGATGTTCTGCTTGTGCACGTTGGCAAGAAGCAGATCGTTCTGGTAGGTGCCGGAAGGTTCCCGGTGCCCCTCCGCCGCGCACGCGATGCACCCGCAGAAGAGCGTCTCGTTGAGGTGGTTCATCTCGATGATCTTGTCCTTGACGTGGCTTGCCTTCTCCGCCCCGTTGTACTCGGCCACGGTCTGGGCCGCACCGATGAGCACGTCCCCCACCCCCACCTTGCACGCGTAGCTCTGCCGGTGGTACGCCGCGAAGTTCTCCACCAGCATGGTCGAGAAATCATACTCCCGGTACATGAACACCCGCTCCCACGGCACGAAGACCTTCTCGAACACCACCAGGGCCTCGTGGCCCCCGTAGAACATGTTGCCACGGTCGAACGTCATCCCCTCGAGCTTGCGCGTGTCGCAGGACTGCCGGCCCATGATGTAGGTGATCCCTTCCGCGTCCGCAGGCAGCGCAAACGAGACGGCGTAGTCCGCATCCTCCTCCCGCATGGTGATGGTGGGCATGACGATGATCTCGTGAGAGTTCACAGCCCCGGTCTGGTGCGCCTTGGCCCCGCTGACCACGATCCCGTCGGGTAACTCCTCGACCACGTGCATGAACAGGTCAGGGTCGAACTGCTTCTTCGGGCCAAGACCCCTGTCCCCCTTGGGGTCGGTCATGGCACCGTCGCAGGTCAGGTCGTTCTCCTGGACGTACTCCAGGTACTTCAAAAACCGCTTGTAGTACTCCGTGCCGTACTTCTGATCAATGGCATAGGTGGTGATCGACAGCGCGTTCATGGCGTCCATGCCCACGCACCGCTGGAAGCAGCACGCGGTCAGCGACCCAAGGAGCCGCCCCATCTTGCTCTTCTTCACCAGATCCTCCGCACTCTGGTGAATGTGCGTGAACCGGTTGATCTTCTTGCCCGTGATGTGCGACGTCGTGGTCATGAGATCCTCGTACTCCGGCTTGTGCGCACACTCGTAGGTCGCCGCCACCGCGTTCATCGACGGCCGGATGATCTGATCGTCCACCACGTTCGTCACCCGCCTGCCAAACTGGTACACCTTCAAGTTCAGCTTCCGCAGACTCTCCTCGTACTGCTTTGCATTCATCAATTTACCCATATGACTCCTCCGTTTTGGTGATCCGTGTGGTATGCCGGGAAAGAGTAAATCTCTTCGATGCTTTCACATATCCTCCATGAAGCCGTAGCTCCCATTACAAGAGTGGTGCCAGCAGGGTTCTTATGCCCACAGAATGTCCATTTATCCTTTGACACCAAGAACTTGCAGGAGAATTCTCAGTGCCGTCCAAAGCGGGATCCGGCGAAAGGGGCAGGAGAATAATGCAAAAATGCACCGTTTCTTGGCCTGTGCTTCAATATCTGATAGATATTATTAAAGAAAATAGATTTCAGGTCGAAAAATGCAATTTTGCATCATTTACAGAAAAGTTGCCCAGATACTGTACGAAGCCTTGATTTGGCTTGTTTTTTGAGTTTTTCAGGCAACCCGATTTGCCGATGCATTTCTGCATCGGTCATTCAGGGAACCTTCTTGAGCTTGCGGGTGAGCGTCGTGGCGTCCACCCCGAGGTAAGGGGCAGCACGTCTTGCGCTGCCGTACTTTTCAATGGCCCTTTTGATGATGGCGAGCTCGACGTTTTCCAGGTGGCTCTTGAGCGTGAAGCCGTCTTCCAGGATCTGGCTGGTGGATTTCTCGAATATCTCCTTGGGAAGATTGTTCGGGACGATGTAGTCCCTGTTGGTGATGACCACGAGGCGCTCGATGACGTTCGCCACCTCCCGCACGTTCCCGGGCCAGGTGTAGGACAGGAGCATTCCCATCGCCTCCCGGGACAGGACCTTTTTCTTTCCGTGCCTCCGGTTGTAGCGGCTCAGGAAATAGTGGATCAGGTAGGGGATGTCGTCCCGCCTCTCCCTCAAGGGAGGGATGTAGATGGGGATCACGTTGAGCCGGTAGTAAAGGTCGGCCCTGAACGTCTTCCTTTCGATGAGGTCCTTGAGGTCCTGGTTGGAGGCGCAGATGATGCGCGCGTCGACCTTCACGGGTTTGGTGCTGCCCACCCGGGTGATCTCGAAATTCTGCAGCACCCTGAGCAGCTTCGACTGAAGCACCAGCGGCATGGTCTCGATCTCGTCCAGGAAAAGGGTGCCGTTGTTCGCCACCTCGAAAAGCCCTGTCTTCCCCTCCCTCCTGGCCCCGGTGAACGCCCCTCCTTCGTATCCGAAGAGCTCGCTTTCGAGGAGGTTTTCAGGTATGGCCCCGCAGTTTATCTTCACCAGGATGCCGCTTTCCGAGCGATCCGACTTCTGGTGGATCTCCTCGGCGACCCGGTCCTTGCCCACGCCGGTCTCGCCGTAGATGAGCACGGTGGCATTGGTCCTGCTCACGCGACTGATAAGCTCCTGCACGTGGAGCATGGGCTCGGAAACCATGATGATGTCGTTGTCTTCCGTGGAGGAGTTCTGAATGGATTTCAGCATGTCCCGGTAGGCCTTGGACATGCCTTTCACCTCTTCGAGCTGCTGCTGGAGCTCGACGAGATCGGTCATGTCGCGCACGTTGGTGACAACCATCTTGATGTTGCCGTCTTCGTCAATAATGGGGTTGCCGGTCACCAGGATGCTCTTGCCCGATTTCAGGGTCTGCGGGATGGTCACGGCCCGCTTCTCCTTCAGGACCCTCAGGCTCACGCTCTCGTCATAATATCCCTCCTTGACGAGATCCTCCATGTTTCTCCCCACCAGCTCGGAGGCTTTGAGCCCGGTGATCTTCTCATAGGCAGAGTTCACGAGAATGGTATTCGCCTGACCGTCGGTAACGAAGAATCCGTCATACGACGATTCGATGATGGCCTTGATCTTTTCAGCCGCCTCCTTTGTCTTGAAGAGGTCGTTGGCCATCTTTTCATATTCTTCCAGCAGCTTGAACACCGTTACGACGCCGATTATCTTTCCCGCGCTCCTGACTGGATACCGGTGGCTCACCAGGGAGACCCCGTCGTATTCCACCGGGACATTGAGCATCGGCTCGCCGGTCTTGATGACCCTCTGGTAGTCCGACCAGACCTCGCGCTTCATGTCCTGTATCCGTGTGGACCGCTCAGCAATGTCAGAGGTGAACTTCAAGGCTTCACGGGCAAATGTGTTGATGTAGAGAACATAGCCCTCGGTGTCGACCATGAACAGGCCGACCTGCATGGACCCGAGCATGCTCTCGTATAACTCTGCAGGAATCATATCAGATGTCTTCTCGGCCATGGCGCGCTGCTTCACTGTCTATACACTCCAATGTTTCCCCTGTAAATCCCTGCGTGCAGGCCTCCCATCACCCCTCCGGGCAGGGCGGACCAATGATTCTTACCAAATAATGATGTAATTATCGCTACATGCAAATCAATCCCCGCGGCATACCCCCCAGGTCGGGGATGCCCCCTGATTGTGGAGTATAGCGAATACTTTGATTAAATATTGCTATTTACTCGCGGGAAAATTATCTATAGTATCGCTTCACTCAAAAGGATGTTTGATGGGAGAAAGGCATGTCGGATACAGAAAACAACGAAAAACAGATGTCTATGGAAGAGCTCCTCAACCAGTACGACCGTGAGAGCAAGAGCTCTGTCCGAGTGGGCGATAAAATCCGCGGCAAGATCATTTCCATAGGAAAAGAAAGCGTGTTCGTGGACACCGGCAGCAAGATGGACGGTGTCGTTGATATCGCGGACCTCGTAGAGGAAGGGGAGGAGCTTCCCTATCAGGTGGGAGACGCCATCGACCTGTACGTCGTGGCCATAAGGCATGGAGAGATCAGGCTCTCCCGTGCGCTGGCAGGGCTCGGCGGGGTGGAGATGCTCAAGGATGCGTTCGTGAACAAGCTGCCTGTAGAAGGCAGGGTCACGGAAACCTGCAAGGGCGGTTTCAACGTCGAGGTCGTCAAAAGGAGGGCATTCTGTCCGGTGAGCCAGATAGACACGATCTATGTGGAGACCCCGGCCGAATACGTGGGCAAGACGTTTCGTTTTCTCATTACCGAGTTCTCGGAAGGGGGGAAGAACATCGTCGTGTCCAGAAGGACCCTGCTGGAAAAGGAGCAGGAGGAGATCAGGCAGGCATTCGTCGCCACCTTGAGCACAGGAACGGTATACACGGGTCGGGTGAGCAGGATCATGCCCTATGGGGCCTTTGTGGAAATCAATGCCGGCGTCGAGGGCATGGTACACATCTCCGAAATGAGCTGGTCACGGCTCGGCACCCCTGAGGAGATCCTCCACGTAGGCGACGAGGTCACGGTGAAGGTCATCGGCATGGAAAACCCCGGCGGCGAAGGCATGAAGATATCCCTTTCCATGAAGCAGGTGGTCGCCGATCCCTGGAGCACGGTCCAGGAACGGTATAAATATGGCGACAAGATCGTTGGCAGGGCCGTGCGGTGCATGGACTACGGGGTCTTCGTGGAGATCGAGCCCGGCATAGAAGGCCTCGTGCACGTGTCCGAGATGAGCTACAAAAAACGGGTCGCAAAGGCCTCGGACATGGTGTCTGTCGGAGAAAACCTCGAGGTCATGATCAAGGACATAGATGTCGAGAATCGGAGGATATCCTTAAGCATGAAGGATGCAGAGGGAGACCCCTGGATCGGTATATCTGACAGGTACAAGCCTGGCCAGAAACTTGAAGGTACCCTTGAGAAAAAAGAGAAGTTCGGCTACTTCGTCACCCTCGAGCCGGGCATCACCGGCCTGATCCCCAAGTCGAAGCTCTCAAGGTTCCAGGATCCCGCTGAGGTGGACAAGAAACAGCCTGGCGATGGAATCGTCGTGGTCATCGAGTCAATCGACAAGGACCAGCGCAGAATCAGCCTTGCCCCCGGCGATGCAAGCGACGAGGACGACTGGAGGACCTTCTCGGGGGAAAAGAAGGGCACGGTGAGCTCACTTGGGGAAAAGCTCCAGCAGGCAATGAAGAAAAAGAAGTAGAAGGATAGTTGCCGTGGTTTTTTTATTGACCCGGCACAATTGCCGTGAACGGTATACAGTTCCATGCCGGGATCCCGCTTTAAGTTGATTTGTTTGCCGGATCAGTAAGCATGGCGCCGGAGCGACGCTGCCCCGGCGCCATGCTTTATCAATTGCCGGTAAAGTCCAGGGTCACCGGGCTGCCTGTTGCGACATTCTGCAAAGGCAGGGTTATAGCGCCGTTCGATGCGCTGATCATATAGGTCCCCACCGGCAGATCAACCGTGAAGTTTCCGCTCTGGGAGAAGTTGAGCACCTTTACCTCGATGGAGGCGGCTTCGTCCAGGGGGGAAACCCTCAGGATATGCACCTCCACCACCTGTTCCTGTACGTTCTGCGACAGGGTTACCGTGAGGGTGATGGTTCCCATGTTGATGGGGACGAGGTTGAACGACTGCTCATAATCCTCGTTGCTCCCGGCCATGAGCACGCTGCACGCGGGCAGGTACCCGTCTTTGTACACAACGACGGTGTAGAGGCCCGGATCCAGATACATCTGATAGTCTCCGGTCTCACTCGTAAGGGTGGATCCATACACAACAACCTTATGGGTTTCCAGGTCGTATTTCTGCGCAGTGATCCGTACACGCGCCACCCGGGTGCCTGAACCGCTGGTGACGCTCCCGCTTACGATGGCCTTGTTGACCGTGCCCATGACCTTGATCGTGGGCTTCAGGTTCCAGTTCCAGCTTGCCCCTGATCTCACGATGGATTTCTCCACGTCGAAATCAAGGATGAGCTCCGTCGTCAAGCCTTCCAGGACCGCAAACTCATGGGTGAGCTTGATCCCCGTCTCATATCCGCTCGGGACCTTCAGCTCAAGGCACTGGTCCGTCCCATCAATGATATAATTCGCAAAGGGATGGTTCTGTCCCAGGAGGTTCTGCGTGCTGTCCGCTGTATCGCCGAGGATGAGCCTCATCTGGGTGTAGATGCCAGACTCGAGGGTCGAGAGGCTCAGCTGCTCAATCACGCCATTGATCAGGTCGAGCAGGTTATAGGTTTTGTTCGGCACGGAAATGGTCTGCCAGGCATCTTCGCTGCCGGATGCCCGATGAACCTGGACTTGCTTGATGGTCACATAGACGGCCTTGAAGTCACTGGAGGCCGCATCCGTGAGCCCTACTGACAGCGTCCCTGTCGAGGCGGGAGAGCTGCCGTCGCTGCATCCATTGAGGATCACCATGGCCAGGAAGAGGATGAGATACGTCATGTAAGCTTTTTTTGTCATGGCTGTTCTTCTACCCCCGTAGCTGTCTTTACTGATGCGTCAGTGCAATAAACGTGCACGAGGACTTCCTCTGGTTCCATCTCTCCAAATCAACGACAGATCAGCGCAAGAGAAGGTCCATTAAACCGGCAAAGGGAATCTACGGACAATTTTAGTCTGGTGCGTTACATTTATTGCAGCGCTTGCAATCACCTGAATATTCAAATATTGATGATGACTTAGGAAGGCTGCGCCACAATATCTCGTTACGCATCGGTTTCAGTGCCCACTGCAGCGATGAACACCTTCATGGTAAAGCGGGCAACCTGTTTTCCGTCAGGAAAGGAAAAAGGGAACCGGGAGAGCTTGGAGGCTGTACCCCCCGGTTCCCATATGGAAGAGCTTTCTGAATCAATGACGCCTGGATGTCGCCAGGCAGATTCCAGCTTATTGAGCGCCTGCAATGCCTTTTTCAACGGTCCCCTGCTCGTACACACAGTGTTGAATCTGATGAAACCAGCCCCCTATACCGATGATCCCGGGGTAACAGAAAGGGGGGAGTATACTCCCCCTTCTGAAATTACATAACATTCCATTTCAAAAATTCTTTATTTAGTGGGCGTAGATATCTACATAGCTTCCCTGCTTGATGGTCTGTTTGAAGGAAGAGATGTAGATGTCTCCCAGAACCTCGTTCCCGGTGAGTTCTTTGGCAGTGGAGAGCACCTGCTCACCGGTAACCGGCCCGGGCACGTTAATGACAAAGTCCGACATGGTGTATTCGATATGAACAACGGTCGGGGTCCCTGTGCCCAGTGCCTTCGTGCCGGTGTTAAACGACACGGTCCCGGTGACGGTGATAGGATGGTCAGAATCTGTCAAAACGAGGTTCCTGAGCCCTATGTACCCGGGTGTGGAGCCTGCGCCCAGTCCGTCGGTGTCGCCCCAGGAGATCGTATCGAGGTCGAATGACTTCAGACTGATGTTCATGGTCTGGTTTACGCCGGTTCCCATGCCGGGAGCGCCTGTGCCATTGACGATGTTGCCGGCCCAGATATCCACATAGCTGCTGGGATCGAATTCGACCGTGGTCAGGTTGAGGTACGACTGACCGAGTATCTGGTCGAGGCCTGCACCATCGTCTCCATGGTCATCCCCAAGAGCCACATCCACTGTCTGGGCAGGCATGGAAACCATCAGGGTGCCTAGGCCAAATCGGACAAAGGTCACGTCTTCCCCATAGGGCCCCCCGGTTGCCACATCGATGGTGATGGGGCTGAATGCCGCTCCCAGCTCTTTCTCCTGACTGGTGATGGTCATATTGGTGAGATCGAGGTTTTTGATCCCGATGCTGCCTCGTGTCGTTCCGGTTCCTGCTCCCAGGCCATCCTCGTCCCCCCAGGCAACTGCCTTGATCGACAGGTCCATGGTCAGATTAGCATTGATGCTCACCCCAGACTGGCCAGTGACATCGGAAAGGTCTTGATCGGAAACTGCTGTCATTGCCATGGCTGACACTGGCAGCAACACGAGCGCTAAAACAACCCATAGCTTATTCATAACTGACACTCCTTTAATTAGTATTTCATTCAATGTTTATTGCAGGGCCCAACAGCATGACGCACCCAGCTGATAAGCAATTACTATGCCCGCAATAATACCCATGATATCAATTGAGTACATGACAACTTTTTCCTTTTTCCTGCTGTTGTGCGGGGGAGTGGGGCTTGTGTTTATTAGGGGAGAACGCTCCTCTTCAAAGCCCATTGGGTCATTTCATGCGAGACATTTGACATGTGAATGGGCCTGGGAGAAATAAGGCTGGTGCCGTGGCACAATCACTGAGGAAGGCTGCGCTCTGAGCATCTTTATTCAATACAGAATCTTATGAAATTTCTTCATATAATAAATTGTCAAGAGTAGAAGCACTTACGGACATTGCCTTGAATGCAAAGTGAAAACTCCTGCCCAAAAGGGGAAAACAATTCCACAATCTTGTCCATATAATAGGAGGATCCTCCACCTCCCTGTTCACCCGGTTTCAAAGCAATGGTTCAAATACTCAACAGATCTTTTTTCGGTCAGTGAAAAACCAGCCATCTGGTTGCTTCATCTGCCTACATATCCAGGCTCTGCGTACGTCTTTTACACCCTGACAACGTCTTCCATCTGCCTCCCCAACAGAGTCGCTTTTTCGGGATAACATGGAAAGAGCACTCAGGATTCTGGATGTGCCGGCTTCTGCCAGGCCGAAAACCTGAACCCCTCTCTATCTGATCTCATTTCATTTCTCTGGTGGATTTTTCCAAGTCATGTGCCTATGCGGCACGGTAACTATTTTAGAGCATAAGTTATCTTGTTCATGAATGCGAGGTGACAAAAGAAAATTATTCAATTATATTTGGACGATAAGTATTATATGCATGTTGCTTGTTGTGAGGAAATGGATTCTCTAGCTAATTGTTTACCATGTGTGGGTCGTTTATCTATCGGCAGGGGTTTCGATGGATATGCACACAGGTGTTCTCCATTTTCCCTTCCCTCTCAAGCAGGGCATACCCAGGCAACATTCACAGAACTGATTTTATTAACACAGTGCATTGTTTTTTATGTCCGGCAAAAGCATCTGCCTCACCGGCGCATTCCGGTTTTCAGGATGTGTCACTGGAGTGCAGTGAGCTGATACCACCTGCCGGTTTTATCTATAAAGGAGGTCTATTGTCATATGAGCAGAGGGAATAAGTATTTTTATCACTCACATATCTCTGAGAAAAAATTCCGTGAGATCATCCGGTATTTTGCCATGGACCTCGAGGCATCAAAAATCGCCGAACTGACAGGAGTGAGCCGCAACAGTGTAAACAAGATCCTCAAGGCCCTCCGGATGAGGCTGGTTGATTGCTGTGTAGGCGAGTCCCCGTTCAATAAAAAGGGAGATGAGGTCGATCACTTCCAGGGCATCAGAGAACTTCATCTGAAGACCATGAACGACTCCGGGGGCAAAATCCCGGTCTTTGGCGTGGTCAACCACCGGGGAAAGATCTATACACAGATACTGCCCGACTTCCCGAGAAAGACCTTCCAGGCAGCCATCCGCGGGAATGCCCCCCTGGACAGTATAACCCCGGCTCAAGGCTTCACTTCTTATGACAGCCTCGTGGACCTTGGGTACAAAAAGCAGTACCGGCTGAACAATGGCAATACACTGAAGAAAACACAAATCAATTGCGTCGATAATTTCTGGGGATCCACAAAGATGCGCCTGCAGAAATTCCGCGGCATGAGTAAGAATACCTTCTTCCTCCACCTGAAAGAAACCGAGTTCAGGTTCAATCACAGGAATGAAGACCTGTACTCGCTCCTTTTGGAGATGCTGAGGAAAGAGCCCCTCAATCTGACGAAAATCAAAGAGAGCTGGCCTCGGCAAAGCAAGGCCAGGCAAACCATGAGCATCACTCACATCGACCGGAACGTCTCTCTTCAAAAAACAGGTAACTTAATGCCTTAATGCAATGAGAGAAATTCCTCACCTAGACGGGCTTACATGCTTTGGGCAGGCTTAACAGGGGCCTGCCTTTTTTTATTCCCCTCTGCACCGACAGAGCCCAGTATCCCCCATCCCCTATAATCTTTCATAAACCCAGCGCCTCATTTATCCAGATACGCACGCTCAGACCGGGAGCGTCACACCCCCTTGGATGTGTTATCCAGTAATAAGCACCGGAGATACAACCCCATTTTGACTATACCATCTTATTGACTTATTAAAGATAATACGTTTTTATAACTGGAATTACTGTATATGCTTCCATGGAGCAGCCATGGACTGCGCTGGACTGGATGTGTATCTTTCTCAAGCGGGAGGAGCGTTGATGTGCAATGGATTGAACCAGGAGATAACCCTGGCATGGAAAAGATCATGAAACCCTTGTTGCTGAACCGATGATCGGCTCTGGACCGGTCTTCCTCCTGCGTCCTCATTGTTGACGCAAGAGGAAGCTGCTGCCCCGGAATCAGGGGCTGCCGAGGCTGATCATGCTGGATGCCCGCGACGTTTTGCCATTTTCTGATAAAGAGGTGTTTTATGGGTAGCAACGGCAGCTTGATGAAAAAGGTGGCCCTATCGGCAGTCTTGATCGTCCTCCTCGGAGCCTTGGGGTTCCGCCTCATCCTCGGCAAGGACGAAAAAGGGCTTCCCTCAGGCATCGCCATGGGCAACGGCCGCATCGAGGCAACCGAGGTGAACATCTCCACCGGCCTGCCCGGGCGCCTGTATGATGTCTTGGTAAAGGAGGGCGATCCCGTAAAAGAAAATCAGATCCTGGCGAATATGGACGTCAGCACCCTTCAGGCAATGCTCAGGCAGGCCGAGGCCGATGTAAGGAGGGCAAAGGAGGCCCGCCGGGCGGCCGAGGCAAAGGTTGTGGAAAGCAAAAACCGGTTAGCGCTTGCAACCAAGGAACTCGAGAGGTCGCGGCAGCTCTATGCAAAAGGGATCTCGACCCTTCAGCAGCTCGACCGGGACCAGACCCTGAAAAACGCCTACGAGGCGGAATACACCGGGCTTGTGTCGAAAGTGGCCGAAGCCGAGGCAGCCATAGAAGCGGCAATTGCCCAGACGGAACGGCTGAAGACCGAGATCGACGACTGCGTGCTGAGAACCTACTGCAACGGACGCGTCCAGACCCGCCTTGCAGAACCGGGAGAGGTCCTGCCTGCCGGGGGAAAGGTCCTGACGGTCATTGCCCTTGACGACATGTACATGCATGTGTTCCTTCCCGAGAGCACCGCAGGGATAGTAGCCATCGGGGCAGAGGCCAAGGTCGTCCTGGACGCGTTTCCCGACCACCCCTTCCCGGCAAAGGTCACCTTTGTCGCCGAGAAGGCCCAGTTCACCCCCAAGGAAGTCGAGGCAACCGAAGAGCGCCAGAAGCTCGTGTTCAGGGTCAAGGTGCGGATCGACGCACGTGATGACCCGAGACTGAAGCCGGGCATGCCCGCCGTTGCCTACATACGCCTCACCCCGGACGCAGAATGGCCAGCAACCCTGAGCTCAAGATAAGCGGCACCTCGAAACCAGCGGGGGAGATTGTCGGCATAGAAGGGCTGTCCCATCGCTACGGCAAGAAGCTCGCTTTGTCCGATGTCCACCTCCAGATCCCTTCGGGGTGCCAGGTGGGGTTTATCGGTCCAGACGGCGTGGGCAAGTCCACGCTCCTGGGCATTATCGCCGGACAGAAAAGGATTCAGCACGGGAGTGTCCAGGTCCTGTCCGGCGATATGCGCTCCCGTGTTCACCGCCAGAGGGTATGCTCCCGCATAGCCTACATCCCCCAGGGTCTGGGAGGAAATCTCTACGCAACACTGTCGGTATATGAAAACGTCGATTTCTTCGGCCGCCTCTTTGGCTTCACCCGGGAGGAGCGCAGGGAGCGGATCAGGCGGCTCTTGGAAGCGACCCATCTCGCACCCTTTACGGACCGGCCCGCCGGGGCTCTTTCCGGCGGGATGAAGCAGAAGCTCGGTCTCTGCTGCGCCCTGATCCACGACCCTGAGCTGCTCATCATGGATGAGCCGACCACCGGCGTGGATCCCCTGTCCAGGCGGGAATTCTGGGATCTCGTCAAGGACATGGGCAGCCATAACCACGGGATGAGCGTGCTCATCGCCACAGCCTACATGGAAGAGGCCGGGCACCTCGACTGGCTGGTCATGCTGGAAGAAGGACGGATCCTGGCCTCGGGCACGCCCGAGGAGCTCAAGGCAAGAACGGGAAAAGAGACCATCGAGGGGGCCTATGTGGCCATGCTCCCAGAAGAGATGCGCTCGGGCCACCGCTCCTTTGCTCCCCCTGCCCGGACATCCTGCCATGACGGCACGGCCATCGAGGCCAGGGGCCTCACCAAGCGGTTCGGGGACTTCACCGCCGTGGACGGGGTCTCCTTCACCATCCCCAGGGGAGAGATCTTCGGCTTTGTCGGCTCGAACGGCTGCGGGAAGACCACGACCATGAAGATGCTCACCGGGCTCCTCCCGCCGACCCACGGCGAGGCCTACCTGTTCGGGAAGACCATCGAGGCGGGAAGCATCGAGCTCCGCAAGCGGATCGGCTACATGTCGCAGATGTTTTCGCTCTACGGAGAGCTCACCGTCAGGCAGAACCTCGAGATGCACGCCCATCTCTTCGATCTCCCTTCCAGCTACATCCCGGAGCGGGTGAAAACGCTGGCCGACCTGTTCGGCCTCAACGACGTCATGGACGACCAGACCGAGCGCCTGCCGCTGGGCATCAGGCAGCGCCTGTCCCTGGCCGTGGCAACCATCCACGAGCCGGAGATCCTCATCCTCGACGAGCCCACGTCGGGGGTCGATCCCGTTGCCAGGGACCAGTTCTGGGAGCGCCTCATCCAGCTCTCCCGCGAACGCGGTGTCACCATTTTCGTCACCACCCACTACATGAATGAGGCCGGGCGCTGCGACAGGGTGGCGCTCATGAGCATGGGCCGCGTGCTCGCCTGCGATTCTCCCGAAGAGCTCATGAAGTCCAGGGGAATGAACACCCTCGAAGAGACGTTCATCGCCTACATGAAGGATGACATGAGAAGAAGCGGCCTTCTCGAGGAGCACGACGACGAGAAACAGACCGTGCCCATCGTTATGTCTCCGGAAAAGGTCCACAAGCAGCACAGGAACTTCGACATCCGCCGGCTTGCCGCCCTGGCGAGGAGGGAGTCAACCGAGCTGTTCCGCGACCCCGTACGCCTCATCACCTCCTTCGTCATCGCCCCCATCCTCCTCATCGTGTTCGGATACGGCATCTCCATCGACATCGAAAACATCCGCTTCAGCACTCTCGATTACGATCAGACCCCTTCGAGCAGGGAATATATCGAGCACTTTTCCGGCACCCGCTACTTCAAGGAGCAGGCCCCGCTGGAATCCCCTTCGGGCATGGAGGAGGGATTCCGCAGAGGCACCTACAAGATGGTCCTCGAGATCCCCCCCGGGTTCGAACGGGACCTCAAGCGGGAGAAGAACCCTGAGGTGGCCGTCATCCTCGACGGGACCATGCCGTTCCGCGCCGAGACGTCGAAGCTCTATGCCGAGTCCGTGCACCTGGCTTATCTCCAGGCCTTGAGCGAGGCTTCCTCCGGCGGGCACCCGGGGATGATGACCCGGGTCGAGCCCCGCTACTGGTACAACCAAGTGGTGCGCAGCCGCCATGCCATTGTCCCCGGGCTGCTGGCGGCCATCCTCATGCTGGTGCCCTCCATGCTCACGGGCATGGGCGTGGTGAGGGAAAAAGAGTTGGGCTCCATCGCCAACTTCTACTCGAGCCCCATGACGCGCCTGGAGTTCCTCTGGGGCAAGCAGCTCCCCTACATCGTTATCAGCTTCATCAGCTTCCTCGTCCTGATGGCCGTGGTCCTGTTCCTCTTCAGAATACCGTTCAAGGGGAGCGTCCCCGTCTTCATGTGCGGCGCGGTCCTCTACATCTTCACGAGCACCGCCATCGGACTTCTCGTCTCCACCTTCACCCGCACCCAGATAGCAGCGCTGGTGGGGGCCTTCGTCCTCACACTCATTCCCTCCTTCGAGTTCTCCGGCCTGCTCACCCCGGTGACATCCCTGGAAGGCGGCGCCCGCGTCATGTCCGCCGTCTTTCCGGCGCGGTACTTCCTGAACATCAGCGTGGGCGCCTTCACCAAGGGGCTCGGTTTTGCCCAGCTCGGGCACAACTTCATCTATCTCATCGTCTCCTCCCTGGTCATTCAGGCTGCAACCGTCCTGCTGCTCAGGAAACAGGAGACGTGATGTTCAGGAACATCCGGCACATCTACCGCCTGGGTCTCAAGGAGCTCATCAGCTTCCGCTACGACCCAGTGCTCATCGTGCTCCTCTTCTACTGCTTCACGGTCATGGTCATCGTTCCCTCGAAAGGGACGGGACTCCAGATGCGCAACTCCGCAGTGGCCATCGTGGACGAGGACCAGTCCCCCCTGTCGGCGAGGATCCGCGGGGCCATCCACAAACCCTATTTCATGGAGCCTGAGCTGATTTCCTACCAGGACATCGACCTGAGCCTCGACAGGGGAAGGTTCACTTTCGTCGTTCACATCCCCCATGGCTTCCAGGGGGACGTGCTGGCCGGGAAGAAGCCGTCCGTGCGCCTGGACGTGGACGCGACCGCGGTAGCGCACGCAAAGCTCGGGACGACCTACCTCACGCACATCATCAGCGATGAGGTTTCGACCTACCTGTTCCGCGCGGGCAGGCTGCCTGATTCACCCGTTGCGCTGAATGTCCGCTCCAAGTACAACCCCAACCGCGAAAGCCGCTGGTTCATGAGCCTGGTCTTCCTCATGCAGATGATCACGATGCTTTCCATCCTGCTGCCCGCAGCAGCCCTCATCAAGGAAAAGGAGCGGCAGACCGTGGAGCATCTCCTGGTCATGCCTTTGAAGCCCTACGAGATCTCGCTGGCCAAGGTCTGGGCGAACAGCTTCCTCATCGTGACCGGGGCCATGCTCTCCATGCTCTTCTGCGTGAAGGGGGTCGTGGGAACCCCGATCATCGGCTCGGTGCCGCTCTTTTTCGTCGGCACTCTCGTATACCTCTTCGCCGCCACCGAGCTCGGGATCTTCCTGGCCACCATTGCCAAGAACCTCCCCCAGGTGGGACTCCTGAGCATGCCGGTCATCGTGCCCATCGCCATGCTGGCGGGCGGCACCACCCCGCTGGAGGCCATGCCTCCCTTCCTGCAGGAGGCCATGAAATTCTCCCCCACGGCCCACTACCTCGAGTTCATGACCGCGGTCCTGCTCCGCGATGCTCGGGTCTCCGATGTCTGGCTTCAGCTCACCGCCATGGGAGCCATCGGCATCGTGCTCTTCGTTGCCGCCCTGATGCGATTCAGGGCGACCTTCCGGTAGGCCTACAGCCTCTGCTCCTGCCTGAGCCTTGAAAGTATCCTGTCGATGGCGGGCAGTGCCTCCATGGCCGCCTTCTCGCCCTCCAGGATCGCCTCGTGGCGCCTGCTCAAGTCGGAAGAGGCAATGTGGCCCACCTTCGGCCGGATAACGACATCGGCCTTTGCGACCTGGTAGGCCGAGATGTTCGCATACATGATATCCACGGCCAGCAGGAATGCATCGATGGTCCCCTGGGGGACGGCGCCGCTCTTTCCCCCGGAGATGTCCACGGCAATGACGACATCGGCCCCGAGGCCCCTGGCCGCATTCACGGCCACCGGGCTTACAATGCCCCCGTCGACATATGTCCTGCTCGCGACCTTCACGGGCTGGAACACACCCGGGATGGAGCAGCTCGCCCGGACGGCCCGGCCGGTGTTGCCGGTGGCGAAGACCGCCTCCTCCCCTGCCGAGACGTCCGTTGCCACGGCGTAGAAACGCGTCCTGAGCTTCTCGATGGGGGTGTTCCTGATGGTCCTGTTCACGAAGTTCTCCAGCTTCTCGCCCTTGATGAAGCCGATGTCCGGGATGGTCATGTCGATGACATCGGAACGATCGACGCTCATGGCCAGGCTCTGGAGCCTGAAGGCATCGTATCCGTAGGCGTAGAGGCTTCCCACGAGGCTTCCTGCGCTGGTGCCCACGATCATATGGATGGGAACATTGTGTCCTTCCAGCACCTTGAGCACACCGATGTGGGCAAAACCCTTCGCTGCCCCCGCCCCGAGGACCAGTGCTATCTTGGCGGGCCTGGGCTGGGGAGGCGGGGGGGCCTGGGAAGCCTGGGGTTCCGGCGGAACCTGCTGTGCTGCGCACGCGGCAAGGGTCAGGACAAGGGCGCACGCGAGCACGGGAATGAGCATCCTCCTGATCCGTTTCGGGAAGTGTCTTGAATACTCCATATCATTTCTCCTCTTACTGCAGCTGACGGTCCCTGTGTCCGACGCCTGAAGGGGACCGCAGGTCTCATCATAAATCCATACAGCCGATCAATCAACGGGAACATCGTTCCCTGGAGCGGAATGCCTTGAGGTTGAGGACTGTGATCCATCGTCTACCATGAGTTCCATGGCTCACGGGAAAAAGACCCTCATGCCCGGGATGAAAATCCTTCTCGCCTCCTGCCTGCTGCTTCCTGCATGTGCGGCCTTCCTGGCCTTCCCGGCCCGTGCGGGGCCTCCTTTCCTCACCGAAAACGCTGATGTCCTCGATTTCCGGCACTTCGAGGGATACCTGTTCTCGGCACTGGACAGGACGCACGATGACAGCACTGTCGCAGCCCACGCCTTTGAGCTCAACTGCGGCGTCCTTTCCGAGACCCAGTTTCACCTGGTCCTTCCCTTCATTCGGGCATCGGCATCGGGCGGGCAGGTGGAATACGGCGTCGGGGACGTCGAGGTGGGACTCTATCGCAGGCTTGTGCGGGAATCCGGTATACTGCCGCAGGTGACCTTCCTGCCGTCCGTTGCCTTTCCCTCGGGAAACCCCGACAGAGGGCTGGGAAACGGCAGTACCTGGGCAAGGCTGGCCCTGTCGGCCCAGAAGGGCTCCGACCCCTGGGACACCTATGCTTCCATCGGCTATGTGATCAACAACTCTTCGGGCAGCCGCAGCCACCTCCTTGGGGGTTGGGCACTGCAACGCCGGATGAGCGACCTCCTCATGCTGGGGTGTGAGCTGTTCGCCCGGGGGGCAGCCGATGCCGACGACCGGTCGACCCTCATCCTCAATGCAGGCGGAGGCCTCGCACTTGCCGACAATCTCAGCCTGCTGTTCAGCAGCGGGATCAGCCTGGCGGGCAGAGACCATGTCGTTGGATACCTCGGCGTGTATCATGCCTGGTGAGGAACCTGCTCTCATTGAACGAGAGCGGGAACCATCACCGGCAGTATCCGGCAAATATCGGTTTCCTCAAATAATTGCCAGTGATTGGCAAAGATCGAGAAATTGCTTCAGGTCTCTCCATTTTTATCCATTATCGGGATTGAAATCCATATCGGGGAGTGCTACATCAAAACATACCAAAAGCCTCATTCAAGCATATCGATATGAACATGCAGAAAAACAATGCACGAACCGTCGTAACCGTTGCCCACAGCCTCGGCTTCCGGGACAAGTATTCCGGAGGTCATGCCGAGAGGGTGTCCCGATATGCCCACAGGCTCGCCGCCTGGCTGAAGCTGCCCGCAGAAGAGATCGAGAACATCAGGATCGGGGGCCTTCTCCACGACATCGGCAAGGTCGGCTTCAGCGACAGGGTCTTCCGGAGCGAGAAGGGGCGGCCCACCAGGACGGTCCTGCGGGAGATCAAGAAGCACCCCGAGGACGGCAGGTACATCCTCCTGGGCCTGGGCTTCACCTCCCCGGTCATCGATTATGTGTACTGCCATCACGAGCGGGAGGACGGGTCCGGCTACCCCCGGGGGCTCTCCGGGTCGGAGATCCCGCTCGGGGCCAAGATCATCGGAATAGCCGATACCTTCGACGCCATCACCACGGACAGGCCATACCAGCTGTCGAAAACCCTGAAGGAGGCCTTTGCCATCCTCCGGGGGACAAAGGGCAGGGGATTCCCGCCCGAGCTCGTTGAGGACTTCATCTCCATGATCAGGGAAGAAGGGGCCTGAGGGTTCGCGAATGCGGGCCGGCGAGGGACAGCGCTGCCGGCCGCGCCTTTGATGACGGGAAGGCTGTCGGGCGGTTGAGCCTGCTCATGGCCTTATGACGAAAAGTGGGATACCCCCAGATGCTCCTGCCGATGAAGCAGTCGGTGCGGGCATCATTCTGCCCGCAGGAGATTTCCCGTTCGTGGCGCTCCACCTCCTCTCACTGTCTCCCTCCACCTGAAAGACAGGGAAGCCTCCCGGCCTGAATATCTGGGCTCCTCGGTTCCATCGAGCAGGACGGGGGTCTCTGGTCGTCATTGAATGAAAGCGTTTGAGAGTATACAGTAGAGTCGGGAGGGAACGATGGAAAGAATGACCGATTGGCTGCTCCTCTGGGGTCAGATCATCGAAGAGCAGGGGAAATCTCACACGCAGGACCACGCTCAGGGCAAGGACGTGTGGAAGGACAGGGCGAAGGGGTTCCACGAGAACGTGAAGAAACGCTGGAGCAGGCCGGACTCGAGCAGAACCTTCATCCTGGAGAGGCTCAAGGAGAATCCCGGCTCGACCGTGCTCGACATCGGTGCCGGGACAGGGGCGTGGACCTGCCTTCTGGCACAGTATGCGGGCAGGGTAGTGGCAGTCGAGCCGTCCGGGGCCATGGCCTCGTTCCTGAGGAAGAACGTCGAGGAGATGGGGCTGGCCAACGTGGAGGTCATCGAGGAGACCTGGCCCGAGGCCCGGACCGGGACCTGCGATTTCTCCCTGTGCTCCCATGCCATGTACGGTTATCCCGACCTCGAGCGGTTCATCTTCCGCATGGAAGAGGTTACGGAGAAGACCTGCTTCCTGCTCCTGAGGGCCCCCACCCTTGACGGGGTCATGGCGGAGGCCGCCATGCGCGTCTGGGGACAGCCCCACGACAGCCCGAACTTCCAGATCGCTTACAACGCCCTTCTCCAGATGGGCATCTGTCCGAACGTCCTCATGGAGGATACGGGTCTATGGGAGCCCTGGAGGAGCGGGAGCATCGGGGAGGCCCTCGAAGACGTGAAGCGCAGGCTCGGCCTGGTGGGCGAAAGCGAGCACGACGGGTTCCTCCGCGACCTCCTGGAGCGCAGGCTCACCTTCGAAGACGGGGCCTATGTCTGGCCCAGGGGCGTCCGCTCGGCGCTCGTGTACTGGGACGCCCGGAAGGAGGGATGAGCCACGATGGAGCACATGTGCGCGCCCCCGGTGCCCCGGGTGAAGGACCTGCCGCTCTCGGGGATCGAGAGCGACCTCGTGAACGCGCTGCTCCACGATCTGGGGAGGCCGGATGCCGTTGTGGAGCAGGTGGTGGCAGGGGAGAGGTTCATCGCTGTGGTCGCCGGAGGGCGCGTGGGCTTGTCCTCCCTGCTGGGTGCGCGGCCTTCGGAAGGGGAAAAGGGCCTTGCGGAGAATGCCGTGGGCAGAACGGTCGACCAGGTCGCACAATGCCTCCTGCGCCCCTCCCCCTTTGCCATCTGCCTCGGCATGGCCGCCCTGAACGCTGCCAATGCGCCCGATCCGGATGCCGTTACAGGGGGCGACGCCTCGGCGGAAGCCTTGATCACGGAGCTTGGAAGGGGCAGGACGGTGGGGCTGGTGGGAGAGTTCCCCTTTGTCGATGCCCTGCGGGAGAAGGTGGGAACGCTGCACCTCTTCGAGCTCAGGGACGTGCCGGGCGCTATACCGCCGGACCGATGGGAAGAGGTCCTGTCCGGCCTCGATGTCCTGGCCGTCACCGGGACCGCACTGCTCACCCGTCAGATGGGGTACTACCTCACCCGGGCCAGGAGGGCCGTGTCCGTTGTGCTGGGCCCGACAACCCCGTTGTCGCGGGTACTGTTCGGGTTTGGGGCCGATTACCTGTGCGGGTCCGTGGTCATTGACCCGGTGCGCGTCCTGGAAGGGGCCCGCGCAGGGCTGCCGTTCAGGGCCGTCAAGAGGGGCGGGGGCATCAGGTTCGTCAGGATCGCCAGAGAGGACGGTCTATCGAAGTAGGCCCGGCACAGTAGCCACGGTGCCGCCGGGAGAGCCGCGGCGTCCCGGCCTGTGCAGCCATGGGCAAGGCGATCAGGCAGCTGAGCCACCTGGTGCGGTACGCACGGTGGAGGGAAACCCGCTCACAGGTTCAGCTCGAAGCGTTGCTCGGTCACCTCGACGCCCCAGCGTGAGCCTACCTTCTGCTCCACCAGGTGGAAGCCCGCCTTCTCGTAGAGGTACCTTGCCGTGTTCAGCCCCTCGAAGGTCCAGAGGTAGACCTTCCTGTGCCCCGCATCCCTGCAGAACTGGATCGCGCTCGTAATCAGCCTGCCGCCGACCCCTCTCCCCCGCAGGATGTCCGACACGATGAAGTACCTCAGATGTGCCCCCCTGGTGCTCGAGTTGATGCCGTCGATGGTGATGTGCCCTTCGACACGACCGTCGAGGATGGCTGTCCAGAATCCGTCACGGGTCTCGTCGTAGCGGTTGAGGAACTCGGAGAGATCCGTGGCAACCATTGACTCGAACACGAGCCCGAACCCCCACTGCTCATGGTAGTAGGTCCCGTTCAGCTCGGCGACGCGGCCGATTGCCCCTGGGATATAGCCCCGCGCTATGGTTACCTCAGACATGCACCCTCCCGGACCATTGAATGCAGACGATTATACAGAAGTCACGATCGTGAAGCAATCAGGCCTGTCGTGGGGTGACACCGCCCGATGGGCGTTGAGGGGAGCTCAGCGGCCCGCCTTCCTGGTCTGCTTGTCCTGGTACAGGAGCTCGTCCGCCTTTTTCAGGACAGCGGCCGCGTCTTCGCCGGCCTTGTGTTCAGGGCTCGCGATGCCGCAGCTGAACCTCACGGGCACCTGGGTGCCGTCCAGGTTCATGGGGTGGTTATTGAAGTGCTCCTGGATGCGGCCTATGAGGGACCGGGCCTCGGCCGCGGTGGTCTCGGGCAGGATGATCACGAACTCGTCCCCTGCAAAGCGCGAGATCACGTCGCTCTGCCGGGACAACTTCCGAAGGGTTTCGGCCACGTGCACCAGGAGCTCATCCCCGCTGTCGTGCCCCAGGGTGTCGTTGATCTGCTTGAAATCGTCGAGATCGATGAAGGCCACGCTCAAGGGGCTCTTGTAACGCTTCGAACGGGAGACCTCCCGTTTCAGGGCCCGCTCCATGGCCCTGCGGTTGAGCAGGCCGGTGAGGGGGTCCTTGAAGGCAAGGGCCTTGAGCTCCTCATGGGCTGCCACGTTGGAGAGGCAGATGGAGACCACGAGGCCGAGCTGCTCCAGGAGGATGGTATCCGCATCCGGGGAAAACCGCTCCTTCGCCGGGTCGGCGAAATTGATGCTCCCGACGAGGTCGCCGTCGAGGCTTATGGGCACGATGGCGATGGATCCGAACCTGTTCTCCCTTCCCTTGGGCATGAGCACATCGAACCTGCCCATGTCCTCGTTGCTGAGCATGGCCTTGTCCGTGCTCCGGACGACCTGGTGGAACTTTCTGCGCTCGAGGATCCTCAGGTGTTTTGCCGGTATGGCGGCGGAGGCATAGGTATGGATGAGCTTGACCGCCCTGCTCCGGTCGATGAGCGTCACCCACACGAAACCGACGTTGAATTTTTCCCTGATGTTCGAAAGGAGCTTTTCGAAGAAGTCGTGGAAGTTGAGCGTGGACAGCACGCTCATCTCCACCTCGAAGAACTTCAGGGCGATCTCCTCATTCTCCTGGAATCTCTTTATGAGGCTCTTTATATCGTCGCTCGAATAGAACTTCATGGCTTTCACATCCCTACAATCACTATAAACGATAGCGGTACGCACCGCAATATCGGGAGTCTTCGGGATGATCCAGGAGTGTACGCATGCGCAAACCGGGACCTGTTGCTCCGGCCGAGGATGAAGGTTGATTTGTAATATAATATGCTTATAATACTTTTATGACCATCCCCATAAAGCCCATTGTAAAAAGGCCCGCCGTGACGTCTCCCATAACCGGAAAGCGGAACATTCCCACACAGGTGGCTGACCAGATCATGGGGCTCATCAAGTCCGGCAAGATCAAGCCCGGGGAACGCCTTCCCTCCGAGGAGAAAATGACCAGGCTCCTGGGAATCAGCAGGATCACCCTGCGCGAGGCCAAGAAGCTCCTCGAGGCCAAGGGGTACCTCAAGTCCGGGGGCAAGGGGAGCACATACACGGCCATGCCCGTGAATGGGGAGAGATCATCCATCGAGGACCTCGTCTCCCTGGACCAGGACAAGATCTGGGAGCTGCTCGAAGTGAGGAGGATCCTCGATTCCGGGGCAGCCGCCATGGCGAGCGTCTCCGCCACCCGCAGGGACGTTGCTGCCCTGCGCGCCATTCACGCGCGGGCGGTCCGGCGCAGGCTGGCCGAGAAGAGCCCGCTGGAAGTGGAGAACGCGAGTCTCTATGCCAGATTCTTCGACAAACTCATGGAGTCCACCCACAACACGATTTTCGTGTCCTTGAGGAGATCCGTGAACACGCTCCTTCTGGGCGCCTTTCCCTACGGGCTCCTCAGGCTCTCGTCGGTCAGGGAGAGCTCGAGGCGGATCATCGAGCAGATGGGCTCCATCGTGGACGCCATTGAAAACCGCGATCCCGGTGCTGCCAAACACGCCATGCTCGCCCACATCGATTACCTCAAGCGGGCCATGCGCAAGCCCTCCTGACCCCCAAGGGGGCTGCACGCTTCAATCCCCTGATAAAAAAATCCGCGGCATTTCCCCCATGCCGCGGTATATTCTGATGAGACGACTGTTATACGTTGTCCTCTCCACGCGGGAGGGGACTATTTTTCAGCCCTGAACTTCCTTCCGTGCTTCGCCATGTCCTTCAGGAGCTCCGGCGGGGAATAGAGCGCGCCGAACCGGTCCTCCAGGCGCTTCATCTTGTCCACGATAGTTTTGGCACCCACCAGGTCCATGTAGCGGAACGGTCCCCCGGTGAAGGGCGGGAAGCCGAGACCGAACACGGCCCCGATGTCGCCGTCCCGGGCGTTACCGATGATGCCTTCCTGGAGGCAGAGCACAGCCTCGTTGATCATGGCCAGCGAGAGCCGGTCCTGGATCTCGGCGCGGTCGAAGGCCTTGCGGGAGACGCCCAGGATCCCGTAAATTTCGTCGTTCACGGGCCGGCCGCCCTTCTTTTTCCCGTTCAGGAAGGGCAGTCCCTTTCTCTTGGGCGCTTCGTAGACGTAAAAGCCCTTCCCGTTCTTCCTCCCCTTGTAGCCGTGCTCGAAGAGCTTCGTGTAGCCGTCCGTACCCGTAAGCCCCCTCGCCTCGAAGAGCTTCTTGATCTCGCCCTTGGCCACATGGGCGGCCACGTCGATGCCCAGCTCGTCCACCAGCGTGATGGGCCCGACTGGATACCCGAAGAGCTTCATGGCCATATCGATCTCCCTGGCATCGGCCCCCTCTTCGAGGAGCTTCATGGACTCGTTGAGCAGGGGCACGAGGATCCGGGTGGTGTAGAAGCCGGGGCCGTCCTTGACCACGATGCAGGTCTTGCCCTGCATGATACCGAATTCCAGCGCGGTGGCCTCCACCCATCGGGCGGTCCTGTCCGTCACGATGATCTCCAGGAGCGGCATCTTGGGAACGGGCGAGAAGTAGTGCATGCCCACGACGTTCTCCGGCCTCCTGCAGCCTTCCGCAATGTGCCCTATGGGCAGTGCCGAGGTGTTCGACGCAAAGATGGTGCGATCGCCCGTTGCCTCCTCCACGTCTGCGAGGACCTTTCTCTTGAGACCCAGATCCTCGAACACGGCCTCGATGACGAGGTCCGTGTTCCTGAAGCTTGCGAAGTCGTCGCACGCCAGGAGCTTGCCATAGCGGGAGTCGCGCTCGAACTTCGTGATGGCCCCGGACTTCACCTGCCTGTCGAGCCACTTGTAGACCTCCCCCATGCCCTTAGCCGCGGCCTCGAGCGTGACGTCCTTCATGAGGATGGTGTCAGTGATGCCCACGGAGACCGAGGCGATGCCGTGGCCCATGAGCCCGCATCCCAGCACGGCCATCTTTTTCACCACAACGGCATGTTCCTTCATGGGGTTCTTCTTGAGGTCGGTCATGCCTTCGAACAGGCTTCTGAGCGCCCCGGACGTGGGGTCCATGACCAGCTTCGAGAAGGTCCTGATGTCGTGCTCCAGGCCCTCTTTGACCCCGTGCTTCAGGCCGTACTCTACGGAGTTGATGATCTCCAGGGCCGCGGGGTAGTGGCCCATGGTCTGCTTCATCACCTGCTGGCGCGCCTTCGAAAATACAATGTTCCTGCCAACGGCGGTCTCCTGGAGCGCGCGGTTCACCGTGGCGTCCATGATCTTCTCCTTCAGGGAGCGCTTCCTGGGCTGCCTGCCCTTGCCCTCCGCGAGCTGGAGCGCCTTCGCAACAGCGACCTGCTTCATGCCGTGGGGCATCACGATCTCGTCGATGAGCCCCATCCTGACCGCCTTCCTGGGCCTGAGCTGCTTGCCCGTAAGCATGAGCGGCAGCGCGCCCGTGAGCCCGATGAGCCGGGGCAGACGCTGGGTGCCGCCCGCGGCCGGGATGAGCCCCAACTGTACCTCCGGCAGGCCCATGACGGTCTTGGGGGAGTCCGAGGCGATGCGGTAGTCGGTCACCAGGGCGAGTTCGAGGCCGCCGCCCAGGCAGTTGCCGTGGATCGCGCTCACCGCGGGGATCTTCAGGTCTTCTATCCTCCTGAGGATGGCATGGGCCTTCGAGATATAGGCAATGACCTCGTCGGCGGTCTTCATGGCGTTCAGCTCGTCGATGTCTGCGCCCACCACGAAGTTGTCGTCCTTGGCGCTCAGGATGACCAGGCCCTTGAGGCTTTCGTCCTGCTCAATGGTGTCGAGGAGCCCTGATATCTCGGCCAGGAGGCCACTCGAAACCTTGTTCACCTTGGAATCTGGACAGTCGATGGTGACCACCATCACGTTGCTGTCTGTTTTTTCCACCTGCAGATACTTCATGGCATCAAACCTCCACACACCTTAATTGGCATTTTCGAACAGGATCGCGTTGCCCAGGGCACCTGCCCCGCAGCCCGTCACGATGCCGTACTGCTGTCCTTCGTCGACCATCCTGTTGATGCAGGTCGTGATCAGCCGTCCTCCCGTGGCGCCGAAGGGGTGCCCCAGGGAGAGCGATCCGCCGTAGACGTTGAGCTTGTCGATGTCGATTTCGCCCACGGCCCTGTCCCTTCCCAGCCTTTCCCGACAGAACGTATCCGATGCCAGGCACCTGATGTTGCCGATGATCTGGGAGGCAAAGGCCTCGTGCATCTCGATCACGCCGATGTCGGAAAGCTTCAGGCCTGCCTTGTCCAAGACCTGGGGGATGCAGAAGGCGGGCCCCAGGAGCAGCTCTTCCACGAGGTCCTGCCCCGAGTAGGCGTACGAGACGATGTAGGCCTTGGGCTTGAGCCCGAGGGACCTGGCCTTCTCTTCGCTCATGAGGAGGACCGCGGTGCCGCCGTCGGTAAGGAAGGAGGAGTTGCCCGCGGTCACCGTGCCGTACTTCCTGTCAAAGGCGCCCTTGAGCTTGCCGAGCTTTTCCGGGGTCGCATCCTCGCGCGGCCCGTTGTCGTGCTCGATGGCCTTGTGCTTGCCCGGGACCACCACCGGGACGATCTCCTTTTTCAGGATGCCCTTCTCCCTGGCCGAGGTGGCGCGCTGGTGGGACATGGAAGCAAACTCGTCCTGCTCACTGCGGGAGATGCCCAGTCGCTTTGCCAGCCTCTCCGCCGTCTGTCCCATGAGGAGGCCGGTGGAGTACTCGCTCACCACAGGACGTTCAGGCAGGACGAAATCCAAGGGTCTCATCTTCGAGAGCCGTTTGACCATCTGCAGGAAGTTTTTAGGACGGTGATACATGGTCACGTCCAGGATGAACCGCCGGTACTTCGAGGATACCTTGATGGCCGTGTCGGAAAACGAGTCCACACCGCCGGCGACGACGGCCTCGGCATTGCCTGTGGAGATGAGGTTGGCCCCGTTCACCGCCGCCACGTTCGCCGACACGCACGCGAGCGTGCAGGTATGGGCCGGAACGGATTGGGGCAGCCCCGCCCCCAGGGAGATCTCCCGGGCGACGTTCGTGGTGGCCAGATCGCCGGCCACGCAGCCCATGAGGACGTGATCGATATCCTTCGGGTCAATGCCTGTATTCACCAGGAGCCCCTTGAGTGCGTAGCGGCCGAGCTCCCATGCCATGAGGTCGTAATACCCGGTTCCTGAGCGCTGGAACGGTATCCTGCACCCGTCCACCACTGCCACTCTCCCTGTCTTTCCACTCTCATTTCTGGACATTGCAGTGAGATCCTCCTTTTATCCTGGCCGATTAAGCCCACGCTCTCCCGACCGTGGGCTCAGCCGGTGTTTTATGCCCTACAACCCGAGCTGCCTGGAGATGATGAGCAGCATGATCTCGGACGTCCCGGCGTAGATGGTCTGTACGCGCGCATCGCGGAACATCCTGGCTATGGGGTATTCCTCCATGTATCCGTACCCGCCGTGGAACTGCACGCACCGGCTCACCACGCGGTTGAGCATCTCGCAGATCCAGTACTTGGCCATGGAGGCGCGCTTGACGTCGAGCCGCCGGTCGAGGTGGTCGATGAGGCACCCCTCGAGGAAGGCCCTGCCGAGCTCCACCTCGGTGGCCATCTTGGCCAGCTCGAAGGAGAGGTACTGGTGCCTCGAGATGGGCCTGCCGAAGGACTCCCGGGTCCGGACGTAGTCCAGCGTGACCCTGAGCGCCTCCTCTGCCCCCACCTGGGAGCCCATGGCGCACACGAGCCTCTCCTGCTGGAGCTTTTCCATGAGGTAGTAGAACCCCGCGCCTTCCCTGCCCAGCAGGTTCGAAGCAGGGACCCGGCAGTCGACGAAGGCCATCTCCGCGGTGTCCTGGGCATGGAGCCCGATCTTTTCGAGTCGCCTTCCCTTCTCAAAGCCGGGTGTGCCGTCTTCCACCACGATGAGGGACATGCCCTCGTAGGGTGTGGAGGCCTGGGGGTTGGTGACGGCGGCCACGATGACCAGGTCGCAGGTGAGCCCGTTGGAGATGAAGGTCTTCTGCCCGTTGATGATCCAGGAGCCTCCATCCCTGACCGCGCTGGTGCGCATGGCCGCCAGGTCTGAGCCGGTGCCGGGCTCGGTCATGGCCACGGCGGTGATGATGTCGCCGGTGGCACAGCCCGGCAGCCACTTTGCCTTCTGCTCGTCCGTGCCGTAGGCAGCGAGGTAGGGGACGATGATGTCCGAGTGGAGCGGGAAGAAGAAGCTCCCGCAGTGAGACCTGGCCAGCTCCTCGGTCAGGATGAACGAGTAGAGGAAGTCAGCCCCCACCCCGCCGTACTCTTCCGGGAGCCAGGGGCACAGGAAACCCTGCTCGCCCATCTTCTTCCAGGCGGAGCGGGGAACGAGGCCTTCCTTTTCCCAGGCGTCGGCAAAGGGCGTGACCTCTCGGTCGAAAAATTTCCGCACAGCGCTGCGGAACTGATGGTGCTCGCCGGTATAGTACCTATCCAGCAACGACATGTATCCTCCTTGTGAACGTGGCCAGCCCGGGGGTCATACGAGGCTGAGCTCTCCATCCGCATACATCCTGCGAAGCTCCCGCTTGTTGAACTTGCCAACGCTGGTCTTGGGTATCTCGGGCAGGAACGCGAAGCTGTCCGGGATCCACCAGGATGCCTTGACCTTGTCTTTCAGGAAATCCTTCAGCTCGTCCGCGCACACGGTCTGCCCGGCGGCAACGGTCACGCACGCCAGCGGGCGCTCCTGCCACTTGGGGTGCGGGATGCCGATGATGGCGGCCTCCGCGACCTTGGGGTGACCCATGATGAGGTTCTCGAGGTCAACTGACGAGATCCACTCGCCCGCGCTCTTCACGAGGTCCCTGGTGCGGTCCACGAGGCGGATGTAGCCCTCCTCGTCCATGGCGGCCACGTCCCCGGTGTGGTACCACCCGTCCGCAAAGGCCTCCTTCGAGCGCTCGGGGTCCTTGTAGTACTCCCCCGCTATCCACGGCCCCCGCAACCAGATCTCGCCCCACGACTTCCCGTCCATGGGCACCTGGTTGCCGTCGGCATCGGCGATCCTGGCCTCCAGCCCCAAGACCACAACGCCCGCGCTCGTGCAGACATCGTAGAGCTCCTCGGCGCTTAAGTCCTGCATGTAGCTCTTGGGCAGGGCGGCCGAGACCAGCGGAGTGGTTTCCGTGGCGCCGTAGGCCTGCCGTATGGTGAAGCCGTACTTCTCGGCAAAGGTCTTCATGAGGCTCCTGGGCAGGGCGGCGCCTCCGCTCACGATGGAGCGCAGGGACGAGAAGTCGTGCCAGCCCCCTTTTTCGAGATAGTCGTACAAAAGCATCCAGATGGTGGGCACGCCCGCGGTGAAGGTGACCTTTTCGTCGGCGATGATGCGGCAGAGCTTGTCCATGTTGATGACCTCCCTGCCGGGCAGGACCTGTTTGCACCCCATGCCCACGGCCCCGAAGGGCGCGCACCAGGCGTTGGCGTGGAACATGGGCACGATGTGGAGGATGCAGTCGCTCTCGCTGGCGCCGAAGGTGAGCCCAAGGGCATAGGAGTGGAGCACGATGGCCCGGTGGGTGTACACCACCCCCTTGGGATCGCCCGTGGTGGCCGAAGTGTAGCAGATGACCGCGGGGTCCCACTCGCTCAGGTCCACGGGGAAGTCGTACTCTTCGGGGAAGTCCCTGATGAGGTCGTCGTAGAGCACCACGTTCTTCAGGCCCGTCTGGGGCATCCTGCCGGTGTGGGAGAGGACCACGAACTGCTCGATACCGGGTATCTGGTCCTTGATGAGGTCCGCGAAGACGAGCAGGTCCTCGTCCACGAACAGCACCCGGTCCTCGGCGTGATTGATGATGTGCGACATGTGGTGCGGGGGGAGCCTGAAGTTCACGGTGTGGAGCACCGCCCCATAGCACGGCACGCCGAAGTAGAGCTCCAGATGCCTGTGGTCGTTCAGGGCCATGCTGGCGACCTTGTCGCCGCGTCTGATGCCGAGGGACTTCAGGGCATGAGCCAGCTGGCACACGCGCTTGTAGTAGTCGCCGTACGTATAACGGAAAACACCCTCAGGATAGACCGAGACGATCTCCTTTTTGGGAAAGTACCGGGCAGTCCTTAAGAGAAAAGATCGCAATAACAAAGCATAATCCATCATAGGACGGCAACCTCCTCACTTACAGTAATATTGTAAGACAATGCCTATATAGGCATATATTCTATTATTATTCAAGCGGAAAGATTTCCCTCCCAGCAGCGCATGCCATTTCCCCCTTGCAGGGGCTCAGTATTAGTATAATATTTATAATAATATGAACATTCGTCATTTCAAAAACAGGAGACCCGCATGAACGGAGTGTTCGCCTTCATGCTCCACGCCCACATACCCTACTGCAAAAAGTCAGGGGTCTGGCCGGCCGGCGAGGAGTGGCTGTTCGAGGCCATGAACGAAACCTACATCCCCCTGCTCAAGGCGCTGCGGGCCCTGCGCTCGGACGGGATCGCCCCCCGGCTGATGCTCAGCTTCGTGCCAGTGCTCATGGAGCAGCTCGCGGACGAGTACATGAAGGACCGCTTCTGCGCCTACATGGAAGACAAGATCGCCCGGGCCCGCTCCGATATGGAGCGCTTCAGGTCCGACCCTGCCAGGCGTGCCGTGGCGGGCTACTGGCTGGACCTCTTCGAAGACAACTACCGGACCTTCACGGATGACTTCTACCGGGATATCCTTGGCACGTGCAGGTGGCTCCAGGAAGAGGGCGCCATCGAGGTGCTCACCTCCGCGGCCACGCACGGCTTCCTGCCGCTGCTCGAGCAGGACAGCGCCGTATACGCACAGGTGCGCCTGGGCGTGGAAACCTACGAGAGGCATTTCGGCAGGAAGCCCCGGGGCTTCTGGCTGCCCGAGTGCGCCTACCGCCCCCCGGAGTGGTCGTCCCGGGAGCGCTACATGCGCAAAGGGATCGACCAGTGGCTTGCAGACCTCGGGCTGGAATACTTCTTCGTGGAGAGCGTGGGCATCACAAATGCGTCTTTCGTGGAAAACCGCTACCAGGAGATCCGCCCCTCCACCTTCCGCGGCTACCTCCTGCCGTCCGGGGTGTCGGTGTTCGGGAGGAACGCCGACACGGGCAAGCAGGTCTGGTCCCCTGACCTGGGCTATCCCGGAGACCCCCACTACCTCGAGTTCCACCGGAAGGACCCCGAATCCGGGCTCAACTGCTGGCGGGTCACCGGCAGGCCGGACAAGGAGGTTTACCATCCGGCATCCGCCCGCGAGCGGGTGAAGAGCCACGCAGAGCACTTTGTCTCCCTCATGGAAGGGGTCCTCGCGCATGCCGAGATCCCGGAGGCGCGGCCCGTGATCGTGGCTCCCTACGACTGCGAGCTCTTCGGCCACTGGTGGCACGAGGGGGTTGCCTGGATCGAGGAGGTGGAGCGCATCCTGGCCCAAAGGGATACGGTCGGACGCATGAGCCTCGGGGACTACATCGACCACTACCGCCATGGCTTCTCCACCATCGCCATGGGGCAGAGCACCTGGGGCCTGAATTCGGACTACACGGTCTGGCTGAATCCCGAGCACGGATGGATCTGGCCCTACATCAACGCCTCTTCCCGGGATTTCGAGGACATCCTCGCACGGGTGCAGGCGCCCGACGAACGTGGAAGGCGCATCCTGAGCCAGATGGCCCGGGAGCTCCTCCTCATGCAGGGCAGCGACTGGCCCTTCCTCCTCTTTACCCTGCAGGCAAAGGAATACGCGAATCAGCGCTTCCACCATCACCACCAGCGTTTCCGCAAGCTTGCCTGGGCGGCCCAGGACCTGCATGACCTTAGCCGCCTGTCGGATCATGAGCTCCGGGACATGGAAGAAGTGGACTCACCATGGAAAGATCTCGACTACACCCTGTTCACCCACCGGCAGGATCCCGCGTGAGGCCCGGGCCCCTTTTCAGGTCTTTCCCTCGCCCCTGGGGCTGATTTGAGGGCACAGGGCCGCCCACTATAATAGAATAGCAGGGCCTGCCCCTCGGGAAGGCGACGGGGTTCCCCGAAGGGAGCAGCACCCCGCGTCAGGCCCGCAAGTGTTCCGTATCCGTACCGAGCTGCCGACAGCTCCGAGCTTCGCCCCTTCAGCCCGGAGATACCGGGCGCAAGGAGGAATACATGATCTATATCGAGTATATGGAGCATGATCGTTCCATCCCTGCAGAGATGCTCAGCTACAGGAAGGGCGAACCTCCATGGCCTGAAGCCGCTCCCGAGTCGGGCGATCGTCCCGTCGCCGTGCTGGGCAGGGCTTTGAGCCTGGGGCCTCAGCCCCCCTACCTCGCCATCTGGCGCTGCCATGCGCTCGAGAAGCTGGACCAGTGGGACTCCTTCTTCAAGGCGCGGCACAACCTCCACTCAAAAGCATCCCGGGAGGCCATCCACCTCTCCCATGCGGGCTGCTACGAGGAAGTCCACACCGGCCCCCCCATCGGCGAAGGGATCCAGTACATCGAATACTTCAACTTCACTATGGGGCGCGAGAAGGCCTCCATTGCGGAGCTCTACTCGAAACGGGCCGAGCTCTACCGGCACGGCACGCTCAACCTCGTCCTCTGCCGCATGGGCCCCCTCGGCCCTGACCCGGGCGGCCTCGCCATCTGGACCTTCCCGGGCCATGGAGACATGGAGGAGATCATCGTGGACGACCGGTGGCAGAAGGAGGTCGACATCGTCAGGGCCGGCATCTACCGGAAGCTGGGAGAAGAAGCCCTCTGATCTTGCCTCGCCCCGATCGGCGGTTTCATTGGCCCGGCACCCGGGAACGCGGTACGGGATCATTCGGCTCGATCACGAGTCCTGCTCCCCTCTTTTCGCGGAAAAACCTTGCCCCAGCGCTTCATTTGCACATATAACAAAGCCCTGGGCAGGGCTTCAGGCCTGCCGCACCGAAGAGAAGGGATGCGTATGGACAAGACGATAGCAGTTCTGGAGGGCGACGGGATCGGGCCCGAGATCGTCCGAGAGGCGCTGAAGGTCCTCAAGGCCATCGAGACAAAGTACGGGCACCGCTTCACCCTGAACCACGCCCCGTTCGGGGCGGCTGCCTACTTCACCGAGGGGTCTCCTTTTCCGGAAGGGACCAAGGCGATCTGCGACGAGGCGGACGTGATCATCAAGGGCCCGGTGGGGCTCGCGGTGGAGAAGATGAACGAGATCCCGCCCGAGCACAGGCCGGAGATCGGGGCCATCCTCCCTCTGCGCAGGCGCTACGACACCTTTGCCAACTACCGCCCGGTGCGGCTCCCCAAGGGGCTCGCCTCCTTCTCGCCCCTGAAGCCGGAGCTCATCGGCGAGGGCATCGACATCCTCATGATCCGCGAGCTCGTGGGCGGCATCTATTTCGGCGACAAGCTCGAAGGCCCCCAGACCGGCATGAGGTACGCGAAGGACGACTGCACCTATACGGACGACCAGGTCAGGAGGGTGGCGATCGTGGCCTTCGAGGAAGCGAGGAAGAAGGCGTGCCCACTCACCAACATCCACAAGGCCAACGTCCTGGCAACCTCCCGCTTCTGGAACCAGGTGGTCGACGACGTGGCAAAATCCTATCCCGAAGTGCCCTACCGGTCCCTGCTCGTGGACAACGCGGCCTACCAGCTCGTGAAATACCCGAGGGGGCTCAACGGGGTGGTCCTGCTGGAGAACATGCAGGGCGACATCCTCACGGACGAGGCCGGCGGCATCATCGGTTCGCTGGGCCTCATGCCTTCGGCCTGCGTGGGTCCGGAGAAAAGCTACGTGGAGCCTGCCCACGGATCCGCCCCGGACATCGCGGGTAAAAACATCGCCAACCCTTACTCCATGATCGGGAGCATCGCGCTCATGCTCGAACGCTGCCTGGGCCTCCCCGATGAGGCCCGTGACGTGTGGGAAGCCCTCTTCCATGTGTTTTCCCAGGGGTACACCACGGTCGAGCTCGCCGAGGGGGAGTCGGAAACCCGGAAGGTGCTCACCACGAGCGAGTTCGGCGACGCGGTGGTGGGGAACATATCCCGGAAGGCGTAAGGGAGAAGCAGGAGGGAACGCATGGTAACGGCAATCATCCTCATGAATGCATCACGGGAGCGCATCACCGCCGCGGCCCAGGAGCTTTCCGGCATCCCGGGCATCTCCGAGGTCTTCTCGGTGAGCGGCAGGTACGACCTGGTGGCCATCGCCAGGGTCAGGGACAACGATGAGCTCGCAGAGCTCGTGACGGGCCGCATCGCCTCTGTCGAAGGCATCACCGGCTCCGAGACCATGCTCGCCTTCCGCGCCTTCTCGAAGCACGACCTCGAGAGCATGTTCGCCATCGGGTTCGAGGGATAGGTCATCATGAAGCGCCCCGCAGAATGCTGTGGGACCCCCCTCTTGCTTTCCTCCGCACCGTAACGCATTCGGGGTCGGGGTCGAAGAGAAGAATCGGGATCGACCCCGATACCGATACCGACCCCGATGAAGGCGGGAGAATACCGTAAGCAGCCCTCTCCCACAGAGGGGAGAAAAAAATCAAACCCGAAAGCCCTGTTCGGGGATTCCTTTGATCGAAGGGCGTCCTTAGAACTGGATGGCCACGAGGTAGGTCAGGGCTGAGATGATCGCAGCCCCCGGGATGGTGAGGATCCATGCCCAGACGATCCGGCCGGCCACTCCCCAGCGGACCGCGCTCATCCTGCGCAGCGATCCCACGCCCATGATGGCGCCGGTGATGGTGTGGGTGGTACTCACCGGGATCCCCATCATGGTGGAGGCGAACAGGGAGACCGCTGCCCCGGTTTCCGCGCAGAAGCCGTCCACGGGCTTGAGCTTGGCGATCTTCTGCCCCATGGTCTTGACGATCCTCCAGCCGCCGAACAGGGTGCCGATGGCTATGGCCGCCTGGCAGGAGATGATCACCCAGAACGGGACGTAGAAGGTGTCCCCCAGGTACCCGGCGGAGAACAGCAGCACAGCGATGATGCCCATGGTCTTCTGGGCGTCGTTGCCGCCGTGCCCCAGGCTGTAGAGGGCCGCCGAAACGAGCTGCCCCTTTCGGAAGATGTGATCCACGCTTATCGGGGCCGCCTTCCTGAAGGCCCAGTAGACCGCAACGCCGATGAGAAGACCCAGCAGCATGCCCACGGTGGGCGAGATGAAGATGAAGGCCACGGTCTTGATGATGCCCTTGGCCACGAGCGCGTCCGGCCCGGACTTCACGAGGGCCGCCCCCACCATGCCGCCGATGAGGGCGTGGGAAGAGCTCGTGGGAAGGCCCAGGTACCAGGTGAGGATGTCCCAGAGGCACGCCCCCACCAGCGTTGCGAGGATGACGTGCGGGTCGATGATGCCCGCGTCCACGATGCCCTTGCCGATGGTGTTGGCCACGTGCAGGCCCAGAAAGAGGAAGGCGATGAAGTTGAAGAAGGCCGCCCAGACCACCGCCTGCCGCGGGGTGAGCACCCGGGTGGACACGATGGTGGCGATGGAGTTGGCCGAATCGTGGAAGCCGTTCAGAAAGTCGAACGTCAGCGCAAGGATGATCAGGAATACAATATAGAGCGACACGCCTTCAATCATTGCTTATCCGACTCTTTTTCTGGAGGTGATTCGATTCTGGTGGAGATAATGATACGCTCATGTCTGTTTTCAACTCGGCTGCTTTTTTTCAGGCTCTTAGGAAAAGTTTGTTAAGATTTGATGAAGATTCGGTTAATTTTTCAGGCCCCTCCTTCGCCGATGCCTCGGGAGCAGGCCCCCTTCTATCAGGCAGAAAGGGTTTGGTCGGGGCAAAAGGCTATGAGTCGGATTTCCTCTGCCTTCCCAGGGCCGCAGGGGCTGCGCCGGTCAGGGCATTGACGAGGGCCTTGAGCACCGGGTGCTCCTGAGCCAGGCGCAGGACCGACTCACGCTGGGCCAGGGAGATGAGCACCAGGATGAAGATCATGAGGGGAAACGGCGCCGCCTGGAAGACCTGGGCCGGGACGTCCGGGAACCAGGCCTGGAGATGGATGCTCATGACCTGGAGAAACGCGAAGAGGTACGCGCCCAGGGCCACCTTGAACGGGTGCCATCCTCCGAAGATGACCAGGGCCAGCGCGATCCACCCCGCCCCTTCACACCCCTGGGGCTGGCCCCAGCCTGGCTTGATGCACAGGGAGAAGGCTGCCCCGGCGATGCCCACGAGCGCGCCGCCGGCAACGGCATGGATCAGCTGGGTCCTGTCCGGGTCGATGCCCCGGGCATACGCCCCGTCCGGGTTCTCGCCCACGCAGCGGAGCTTGAGCCCCGGGGGCGTCCGGTACAGGTACCACCAGACCGCGAAAATCATGGCCATGCTGAAGTACACGGGCAGGCTCTGGTTGAAGAGCATGGGCCCCATGAAGGGCAGCCCCGAGAGCACCGGGATGGGCGCAAGTCCCACCAGCGGCCCTTCCACCCTGGCGAACGGGCCCCCGAGCACGTAGGCCAGGTCCCTGGCCATGAGGGTGAGCACGAATCCCACCGCCACCTGGGCAAGCCCCAGGCGGATGGCGAAGACCGCCACCACTGCCGCCGTGGCGGCCCCCACCGCGGCCGCTGCGGCGAAGCCCGCAAGGATGCTCCCGGTCGTGAGCGCGGCCGCGAAGCCCGTCATGGCGCTCAGGAGCAGGGTGCCGTCCAGGGACAGGTTGATGATGCCCGACCTCTCGGTGATCGTCTCACCCAGGGTTGCCAGGAGCACCGGCGCCGCCCCGGCGACGACCCCTGCCAGGATGATGGTGAGGTCGAACTCGCTCATGAGGCCCTCCTGATCCTGGTGCGCAGGGCGTGCACGGCGAGGGCCGCGAGCACGAGGGTGCCCTGGATCACGCCGCTCAACGACGAGTCGAGCTGCAGGGCCATGGGAAGCTGGATGCTGCCCACGTTCAGAGCTGCGAAGAAGAAGGCGACCAGCGGGGTGACCCAGACGTTGAAATTCGACAGGAGCACCACGAGCAGGGCCAGATAGCCGTAGCCGCTGGATATGGCCGGGATGAGCCGGTGGTACACGCCCGCTACCTGGAACCCTCCCGCGAGCCCGGCAAACCCGCCCGCGCAGATCATGGCGAGGATCATGGTGGTGCGCGGCCTGAGCCCGAAGAAGAAGGCCGCCTTCTCGTTGCTGCCGATGGCCTTCAGGTAGAGGCCGAACCGGGTGTACCTGAGCATGGCGGCCGTGAGCACGACTGCCAGGAGCGCCATGCCGATGCCCGCCGGGGAGATGCGCAGGTGCTCGATGTAGGGAAGCCACAGGGCATCGGGAAAGGTCTCGGTCCCGCTCATGGAGGCGATGCCGGGCTGCTTCCACGGCCCGAAGATGAGCCAGAGCACCATGCCCTGGGCAACGAAGTTCAGGCCCAGCCCGGCGAAGATTTCGTGCACCCCTCCCCTGGTCTTCAGGTAGCCCGCCAGGATGGCCCAGAAGGCGCCGCCCGCGATCCCCGCGAGGAGACCGGCGAAGAGAACCAGGCCCGGATGGCCGCTCTCGACGCCCGACCTGAGGATGAAGGTGGTCAGAACGGCGCCCGCCATGACCTGCCCTTCGACGCCGATGTTCCACAGCCCGATCCGGAAGGTGTAGAGCAGCCCGCAGGAGGCGAGCGTCAGCGGTATCCACACCTTGATGACGTAGGTAAGCTTGATCCAGGAGCCCAGCGAGCCCTGGACGATCTGGCGGAAGGTCTCCAGGGGGGGCGCGCCCGCGAACAGGAGCACCATCGTGGTGAAGGCCAGCACCACGGCCGCGGCGGCAGCGAGCTCCAGCGACATCCCTGCCGCTTGGGCCAGTCTCCCCGCCCTCGAGTCAGTGCGCGCTGTGTCTTCAGCCACCAATCACACCTTTCCCGCAATGGCCCTGCCCAGTTCGAGGGCGTCGGTCTCCTCGGGGCGCTCGTCCTTGATGAGGCGTCCGTCGAAGAACACAAGCACCCGGTCCGAGACCATGAGGATCTCGTCGAGCTCGGGGGATGAAAAGACGACGGCGGTCCCCTGCGCGGCAAAGGCGCTCAGGTGGTCCCACACCCAGTGGACCGACTCGATGTCGAGGCCCCGGGTGGGGTTTTCCAGGAGCAGGAGCTCCGGCTCAAGTGGCAGGAACGACAGCAGGAGCCGCTGCTGGTTGCCCCCGGAGAGCGACTCCACGGGGCTGTGCGGCCTGCCCGCCACCTGGAAGCGCTCGATCCGCTCCCGGGCCGACTTCTCGGCGCTGCCCCACTGCACCAGGAACGACTTCCCCCTCTCCCTGATGGCGCAGTGCTCGGCGATGGTGAGCCCCCTGATGAGGCCCTCCTCGATCCGGGCAGCGGGCTGGAAGGCGACTCCGGCCTTCCTGAATGCGTGGTATCCCCGGCCGGTCATGTCCCGACCATCGACAGAGACTCTTCCCCTCACGGGCCTGACGAGGCCTGAGGCCACCCGGAGGAGGACGTCCTGTCCGCTGCCCTCGAGACCGGCTAGACCCACGATTTCCCCCCTCCTGAAGCCGGCCGTGCAGTCCTTCAGCCCGGTCCTGCCCCCGGGGGCGGACACACCTTCGAGATGGAGGACCTCTGCGCCCGCCGTGCGTCCTGCCCGGGGGGCGGGGGCAGGCTCGGAGCCGAACATCATGGCCAGGAGGAGCGCCGTGTCGAAGGGTTTTTCCATGCGCCCCGCGACCCTGCCCTCGCGGAGCACCGTGATCTCGTCGCAGAGGGCTTCGACGTCCTCCAGCTTGTGGGACACGAGGATGACGCTCCTGTCCTCGTGGGCGAGCTTCCTGAGCGCAGTGAACAGGACCTCCTTCTGGACCCCGGAGATGCCCGTGGTGGGCTCGTCGAGGATGAGCACACGGGCCCCTGAGGACAGGAGCCGCAGGAGCTCGAGCTGCTGCCGCTCGCCCACGGTGAGCCTGGCCACCGGGGTGTCGGGGTTCAGGCTGAACCCGAGACTTTCGCACAGAAGGGAGAACCGCTTCCTGAAGGTGTCTTTGCGGAGCCGCATCCCGGTGACCTGGCCGGCCATGAAGTTGTCCATGACGGACATGGGCGGGAAGTCGAGGGGGTCCTGGTAGAGCATGCCGATGCCCAGGGCCGTGGCCCCGGCGGGGTTCGCATAGCTCACCTCGCGACCGTCCATGAGGATGGCGCCTCCCGACTTCCGGATGAAGCCGGCAAGGATCTTCATGAGGGTTGACTTGCCGGCGCCGTTTTCCCCGAGGATGCCGTGGATGGTACCCGGCCTGACCTTCAGATCGATGCCGTCGTTGGCCCGGACCGGGCCGAAATGCCTGGATATGCCGCTCAGCTCGATGGCCATGGAACCCTTTCCGGCTGAATGTGCTCCTGAAGCCGACGGGCGGCAGTCAAGGACCGCCGCCCGGAAATGCCTGTTCATGCTGCCCCGTCCCGGGTGCTATTTTGCGCTGCTCGCCCCGAGCATGCCCTCCAGGAGCTTGGGCATGTACCAGATCTGCCTGTCCGTTGCAACCTCCCCGTCCTTCAGGAACACGCTCCCGTCCTGGTACCTGAGCGGGCCCTTGAAGGGCTGGATCTTCTTCGAGCCCAGGCCTGCGATGAAGGTGTTGAGATCTTTCCTGACCTTGGGCGAGAGCGCGTCTCCGGCCTTGAACCCCACTGTGGAGGTCCGTGGGTCGTTGATGTCCTTCCAGTCCGGGGCGAGCCAGGTCCACTCCGCCTTCCACTGGCCTGCCATGGACCTCTTCACGAGCCCGGTGTACGCCGGGCCCCAGTTGAAGTAGGGTACGCCCAGGCACACGGTGGAACCGCCCTCGCAGGCGCCCACGTAATCGTACGGGATGGCCCAGACGGCCTTGCCTTCTCTGGCCTTGCCCTTGGCGACGGTCACGGCCTCGGTGGTGTCGATGCCCGAGATCACCACGTCGAAGCCTGTGTTGTAGAAGTTCTGGGCGACCTGGGTGGGATCCGCGGTGACGCCCGGGATGTTGAACCAGAACCCGATCCAGGTGACCTGGAAGGTGAGGTCCTTCGGGTTCTTCTTCAGCACGTTCACCCAGGCGTGGCGCGCCCCCAGGTAGGCCGAAACGGCCAGCCTGCGGGTCTCCTCGTTGACGAGCGGCCCGAGGTAGCCGATTTTGCCGGTCTTTGTGGTCATGGCCGCCGCGAAGCCGGCCATCATCTTGCCGTACTCCATGCGGCCGAAGACGTTTAAGAGGTTCTTCGGGGCCTTGCCGGTGAGCACGTCGTCGCCCGAGACGTGCACGAAGTGGACCTTCGGGTGCTGTCTGGCCGCCTCCCTGATCCCGTCCTTCATGTCGTCGGAGTTGGCGATGACGAGCTTGGCCCCCTTCTCCACCATGTCGTCCACGAGCTGCGGGATGGTGACGCCCGGCCTGTCCGCCGGATTGACCTTGTCGATGTAGATCATCTTCGTGCCGGGAACGTTCTTTTCCACGGATTTTCCGCCCTCGAAGTGGGCCTGGGAATAGCCCTTGTCGTTGTAGGGACCCACGAGCAGGAGCCCGAAGGTGTAGGGCTTTGCCGCCGCCAGGGCGGTGCCTGAGGAAAGAACGGCCGTGAACAGAAAGACCGTGAGGATCGCTGCACAAAGCTTTTTCATGAGAATGCCCCTCCCCGTGTGCTGTGCCGGAATAGTCCCGGTGCTCTCGTGCCTGAAACGCACCAAGTATAAAGGCAAATAACCCCGAGGGCAAGCCCGACTTGCCCCCGTCGCCCCAAAGAAAAACCGGGCGGCGCCTGTGGCGGACCGCCCGGTCCTTATGCTTGCTGATCCGGCAGACAGCTCACCGAAAGGGGGATCCCGGCATGGAGCTGTTTACCGTTTACGGCAATCGTGTCGGGTCAATACATCCCCGGCTTCTCTCTTTTATTCATAGACCTTCTCTTCCACTTCATGCGAGTTCAGCGCGTCCTCTTCCACGTCGCGCACGTCCTCCTTGGAGAGGACCTTGAAGTATTCCTTGTACCACTCGTTCTGGATGATGAGCTGCATGATCTCGTTGGAGCCCACCCAGATCATGGAGAGCCTGATGTCGCGCACGATGCGCTCCAGGGGGTAGACGCTCGTGTAGCCGATGCCGCCCACCACCTGCATGCACTTGTTGGCGATATCCCAGGCGCCTTCGGTGACGAACTTCTTGCTCTGGGAAACCATCCTCCTCACCCGGCCCGGGTTCACGGTACCCGAGTCCACGGCGCGGCAGGTGGTCCAGACCATGGACCTCATGGCGTCGAGCATGAGCGCGCAGTCCGCCACCTTGAACCCCACGGCCTGGAAGGTCTGGATGGGGAACCCGAAGGCCTTGCGCTTGGCGGTGTAGCGCGTGGCGATCTCGATGGCCGGCCTCACGGACCCGATGGTCATGGCCGCCGTGCCCAGGCGCTCGGGGATCATCATGCGCACGAACACGTCGTAGCCGCCGTTGATGCCGTTCAGGGCATAGCGCTCGGGCACCCGCACGTCCTTGAGCACGAGCCTGCCCGCGCCGCCTCCCCGAACACCCATGAGCCCGTAGATGTACTTGCTCTCGACGCCCTTGGTCCTGGGGACCATGAAGGCGGTCATGCGCTTGTGCGGCGGCGCCGTGGGGTCGGTGACGGCGTAGACGAGGAACCAGTCGGCCCCTTCCGCGCCCACGATGAAACGCTTCTGGCCGTTGATGATCCAGTCGTCACCGTCTTTCTTGGCGTACGTGGTGGCGCCGAAGAAGTCGGACCCTCCCCTTGGCTCGGTGAGGCCCTCGGCGGCAAAGGTCTCGCCCTTGAGCAGGGGCACCACGACCTGCTGCTTGAGCTCCTCGTTGCCGAACTCGATGACGGCCTCGCACACGATGTCCGCTCCCACGCCCCACAGGCAGGCCAGCGAGTAGGAGGCGACGCCGATCTCCTCGGCCACGATGGCGTCGTCCACCCAGGTGAGCCCCCTGCCCCCGTACTCCTTCGGCAGCCTGATGCCCAGCAGGTTCCTCCTGCCCGCCTCCTGGAGATACTCGTGGGGGAACTGGATCTTTTCCGCGTCCATGTCGAGGATGAGCTGCTTGGGCACCCACTTGGTGAACGCCCTGGCCTCGTCGCGGAGCTTCTTCTGTTCTTCGGTCATCATGAAGTCGAACATGGCATGCCTCCTGGTATAACAATTTGTTGTAGTATTATCCATTTTTGTTATAGCATTGTCAATCATAATTCCCCTTGCGTTTTTCAGGCATCCTGAAGATGATGCAGGGGAGAGAGCGAAAGGCGGTCAGAACCATGGGGTTCAAGGAGATCGGCAGGAAGATCCAGGCGGCCCGGGAAGAGAAGGGCATGACCCAGGTGGACCTTGCCCAGGCCCTGGGCATCACCCAGGCTGCGCTCTCGAACTACGAGCTGGGCAAGCGCAGGCTCTATCTCCACCAGATCGAGGGGATCGCCCGCATCCTGAACAAGAGGCTCGATTTCTTCATCACCGAGGGTGTGGGTGAGGATGGGAAAGCGCCCGACAGGCTCTCCCCCGGGACGATCGCCGAGAGGATCCAGGGGCTGGACCCCCAGGACCTTCAGGAGCTCTCCGATTTCCTCGACTATCTCGAATGGAGGCGGCACCATGTTCATGCAGAGTGAAGAGCGAAACGCCCTCGTAGACGCTGCCCGCGAGTTCAGCCACAGACACGCGGACATCCTCGAGCCGGGCCCTGACAAGCTGGGGCGGGCGAAGCGCATCTACGACGCATACGCAGGCGCAGGGTACCACGCCCTCCTCATCCCGGCCGAGTTCGGCGGAGGCGGGCTCGACTTCGTGAGCGCTGGCCTCGTGTACGAGACGCTGAGCTACCACCTCCCGGGCACCCTCCAGGGCCCGGTCACCACGGCCCACTGCGTGGAGATGATCAAGGCGGACCGCCCTGGCGAAGGACGGACCGGGGTGCTCGCCGCCATAGCGAAAAGGGGGCTTGCCGCCGGCTTCTGCCTCACCGAGGAAGGCGCGGGCTCGGACATCTCGGCCATCGCCGCCACCGCCTCGAGAACCCCGGACGGGTTCATCATCAGGGGCAGGAAGAGCATCGTGATCAACCACGCCCTCGCCTCCTTTCTCGTCGTCTTTGCCCAGAACCCCTCTTCGAAAGGGAGGGCCGGGATGAACGCCTTCCTGGTGGACCCCTCCCTTTCCGGGGTCGTCATCGGCGAGCCCTACGACTCGCCGGAGTTCGGCGGCAGCGTCATGGGCGAGGTCCTCTTCGACGATGTGGCGCTTCCCGGGACCGCTGTCCTCGGGGAGGAGGGAGGGGGCTACTTTCTCCTCATGGAGACCCTCGACAAGGGCAGGCCCCTGGTGGCGGCCTGCTGCAACGGATCCGCCGGCCGGGTGTTCGACATGGTGCTCGGCCATGTCAAGGGCCGCTCCCAGTTCGGCAAGGACCTCTTCTCCTTCCAGGGCGTGTCCTTCCCCCTGGCGGAGTACGCCACCCGGGTCCAGGCCTCCCGGCTGCTCACCTTCGACGCGCTCAGGCGCATCGATGACGGCAGGAGTTTTACGAAGGAGGCGTCGATGGCAAAGCTCCACGCCAGCGAGACCCTCTTCGACCTGGCCTCCTTCGGCATGGAGGCCCTGGGCTACCGCGCCGCCTTCGAGTCCCACGAGATCCGGAGGATCCTCCACGAGGCGGAGCTCATGAAGTCCATCGACGGCACGGCAAACGTCCAGAAGATGGTCATCGCCTCGCAGCTCTAGGAGCAGAGGTCAGGTTTGGCAGTCGCGTGCAAAGGGAGGAGGACCGCAATCCTTTCTGTCCTTTCCCTCCTTCTTTCAAAAAGGGCCCTGCGTGTCGCGCAGGAGGGATACGATCTGCCGCAAACAGGGCACCCGCCCGAGAATGGCCTTGACAGGCCTGGAGGATTGAAATAACATAACAAATTGAAAATACTACATATTCAATATTATCCGAGGAGTACAAACGGGGCATACTCACCGCTGCACACGGGAAGGAAATCGAAGACGACCGCGCCATGCTCCGCTTTTATGTGCTCTTCAAGCGGCAGGGAAAGGAAGAACAAAAAAACATAAGGTAAGGAGAGAGGGATGAAAAAGTGTGTTGTGCTGACTGGTTTCCTGTTCCTCGTTCTGGCGTTCGGCAACGCTTTCGCTGCGGAGAAAACCGTGGTGATCGGCATGCAGGGCCCCATCACGGGCGCATGGGCATACGAGGGCCAGATGGCGAAGCAGTCCTGCGAGATCGCTGCTGAGCTCATCAACAAGAAGGGCGGCATCAAGTCCTTAGGCGGCGCAAAGGTCGTAATCAAGGTCGAGGACGACGCGGGCGAGCCCAAGTCAGGCGCGCTGGCTGCCCAGAAGCTGGCGGTCCAGAAGGACGTGGCGGCGGTGGTGGCCACCTACGGCTCCTCGGTGAACGAGCCTTCCTCGAACATCTACGAAAAGTTCAAGAAGGTCAACATCGCCTACGGCTCCACGGCCGTGCGCCTCACCCAGAACAACCTGAAGTACTTCTTCCGCACCTGCGGCCGCGACGACTCCCAGGGCAAGTTCTTCGCCGACGTGGTGCCCGCGAAGTTCAATGCCAAGAGGATCGCCATCATGCACGACAACACCGCCTTCGGCAAGGGCCTGGCCGAGGACACCAGGGCCGCGCTCGACGCCATGGTCAAGGCCAAGAAGGTCCAGATCGTGTACTTCGACGCCATCACCCCCGGCGAGAAGGACTTCAAAGTCACGCTCACCACGCTGCGTGAGGCCAAGCCCGACGTCTGGTACTACACCGGCTACTATGCCGAGGCAGCGCTCCTGGTCGCCCAGGCGCGCGACATCGGGATCAAGTGCCCCTTCGTGGGCGGCAACGCGGCCATCAACGACGAGTTCGTGAAGATCGCGGGCCTGGACATCGCCAAGGGCTGCTACATGACCAACGAGCCGCTCCCCGTCGATCTGGCCACCCCGGCAGCCAAGGAGTTCCTCGCCGCATACAAGGCCAAGTACGGCAACATCCCGTCGAGCCCGTGGCCGACCTATGCCGCCGACGCGGTGAACATCATCGCCTACGCCATGGACAAGACCAGGTCCACCGACTCCGTGAAGATCGCGGCCTACCTGCGCGACAAGGTGAACGGCGTGCCCGGGATCACCGGCAAGATCGGCTTCACCCCCCAGGGCGACCGGGAAGGCGTGCCGTTCTATCTCTATGTTGTTGACGCCAAGGGCAAAATTGTCATAAGCAAGTAGCATCCAAGTTTACGCTAAGAGGCAGCACGAAGACGCATGCAGGTTATCCTGGAACAGATCATCAACGGGCTGACCATCGGCTCGTTCTACGCCCTGATCGCCCTGGGCTACACCATGGTGTACGGGGTGCTGAAGCTGATCAACTTCGCCCACGGCGACTTCTTCACCTTCGGTTCGTACCTGGGGTACACCGTGCTCGTCTTCGCTGCTGCCTTCCTCACCATCCACTTCGGCCTCTGGGGGGCGATCCTCGTGGCGGTCATCGCGGCCGCCATCAGCATAGCGCTCATCGGTGTGGTGGTGGAGCGCCTGGCCTACCGCCCCGTGTACCGGGCAGGCAGGCTCCCGGTGGTGGTGTCCGCCCTGGGCACGTCCATCTTCCTGCAGAACGCCATCATGATGATCTGGGGTCCGCGCTTCCAGGCCTATCCCTCCGAGCTCATCCCGAACGCCAAGCTCATGCTGGGGGGGATCCAGGTCTCGCTGCTGCAGGTGATCATCCTCGTGATGTCGTTCCTGCTCATGGGCACCCTCTACTTCATCGTGCAGAAGACCACCTTCGGCGCGGCCATCAGGGCCACTGCCCACGACAGGAGCACCGCCTCCCTCATGGGCATCAACATCAACAAGGTCATCTTCTTCGTGTTCACCCTGGGCCCTGCCCTGGGCGCGCTCACCGGGGTCATGGTGGGCATGTACTACCGGCAGATCTCCTTCACCATGGGCTGGAACTACGGCCTGAAGGCCTTCACCGCCTCGGTCCTGGGCGGCATCGGGAACATCCCGGGCGCCATGGTGGGCGGGCTCATCCTGGGCGTCCTCGAGATGCTCGGCGCGGCGTACATCTCCGCTGCCTGGAAGGACGTCTTCGTCTTCATCATCCTCATCCTCGTGCTCATCTTCAGGCCCACGGGCATCCTCGGGGAAAAGGTGGCGGAAAAGGTGTAACTCATGGAGCAGGCCCTGTCCCCGGAAAAGAAGAGTTTTCTGAAATCACAGCCCCTGGTGGTCTCGGTCTTCGTGGCGGCCTTCATCGTGTACCCGTTCCTCGTGAGCGACTACTTCATCGACATCGCGTTCTTCTTCGGCATCTACGCCCTTCTGGGATTGAGCCTCAACATCGTGCTGGGCGAGGTGGGCCTCTTCGACCTGGGCCATGCCGGCTTCTACGCCATCGGCGCCTACACCACCGCCATCCTGAACACGAAGTTCGGCATCCCCATCCTCGTGCTCATCCCCATATCCGCCCTGGCGGCGGCCCTGTTCGCCTACATCGTCTTCTCCCCGGTCATCCACCTCCAGGGGGACTACCTCCTCATCGTGACCCTGGGGATGGGAGAGATCATCCGCCAGGCCCTCATCAACAACCCCTTCGACCTCACGGGCGGTCCCAACGGCGTGTTCGGCATCGACTTCCCCAAGATCGGCGAATACTTCGTGTGCGACTCGTCCATCGAATACTACTTCCTCATCTGGGCCATCGTGGGGTTGTCCATTGTGGGACTCAAGAGCCTGCAGAACTCCCGCATCGGCCGAGCGTGGAACTACATCCGGGAGGACGAGGTGGCGGCCAACGCCAACGGCATCGACTCCCGGTCCTACAAGCTCCTGGCCTTCGTCCTGGGCGCCGGGCTCGCGGGCATCGCGGGCAACGTGTACGCATGCAAGCTCATGGTGGTCTCCCCGGAAAGCTTCACCTTCTGGGAGTCGTGCCTCATGTTCTGCATCGTGCTCATCGGCGGCATGGGCTCCATCCCGGGCGTGCTCATCGGCGCGGCATTCATCTCCCTGTTCCCGGAGATCTTCAGGCCGTTCGCCATGTACCGCATGCTCATCTTCGGCTCGGCCATGATCCTCATGATGATGTTCCGCCCCGGCGGCGCCTGGCCGCGCAAGCGCGGGGCAGTGGCGTTCCGCTCCCTGCTCGAGGGCACGGGGAGGACGGATGCATAGGAGACATCACTCTTCCCACGACGTGGTCCTGGAGACCAAGGGCCTCACAAAGATCTTCGGCGGGCTCACGGCGGTCAACGAGGTGGACCTCAAGGTCCATAAACACGAGATCCTGAGCCTCATCGGCCCCAACGGCGCGGGCAAGACCACGGTGTTCAACGTGGTGTCCGGGATTTACAAACCCGAGGCGGGCAAGGTCATCTTCAACGGCAAAGACATCACCGGCCGCAAGCCGCACCGGATCGTCGCCTCGGGGATCGCCCGGACCTTCCAGAACATCCGGCTTTTCCCGGACATGACCTGTCTTGAAAACGTCATGGCGGGCCAGCACTGCCGGGGTACGGCCGGACTCTTCCCCTCCATCTTCAAGACCCCGGCCCAGCGGAGGGAGGAGAGGCGCATCCGGGAGACCGCAGAGCGCAGGCTCGGGCAGGTGAACCTGGGGAGGGTCCGCGACGAGCTGGCCAGGAATATCGCCTACGGGTCCCAGCGTATGCTGGAGATCGCCCGGGCGCTGGCGTCGAACCCGGACCTCCTCGTGCTGGACGAGCCCAGCTCCGGGCTCAACCCCAGGGAGACCGAGGACCTCATGGTGTTCCTCAAGGCGCTCATCGAGGAGGACGACGTAACCATCCTGCTCATCGAGCACGACATGAACGTGGTCATGGGCATCTCGGACTGGGTCGTGGTCCTCGATGGCGGCCGCAAGATCGCAGAAGGCCTCCCCGAGGACATCTACTCAAACGACCAGGTGATCGAGGCCTACCTGGGCAAGGACGACGAGGAGGAAGAGGCCCATGGCGCCGCTGCTGAGCATTGAAGGCCTCTCCATCTCCTACGGGGGCATCCAGGCGCTCAAGGAGGTCTCCGTCCACCTCGACGAGGGCGAGATCATCACGGTCCTCGGCGCCAACGGCGCCGGGAAGTCGACCCTGCTCCAGGCCATCTCTGGGCTCGTGCCCATCGAGAAGGGCACGGTGACCTTGAACGGCGAGGCCCTGAACCGGGTACCTGCCTACGAGATCGTGCGCAAGGGCATCTCGCTGTCGCCCGAAGGCCGCCGGGTGTTTCCCACGCTCACCGTGGAGGAGAACCTCAACCTGGGCGCCTACACCCAACGGGACAAGAAGGCCGAGGTGGCCGAGGCGAAGCGCCGGGTCCGCCAGCTCTTCCCCATCCTCAAGGAGCGGAGCTCGCAGCTCGCGGGCACGCTGTCCGGGGGAGAGCAGCAGATGCTCGCCATCGGCAGGGCGCTCATGAGCGCGCCCAAGGTCCTCCTGCTGGACGAGCCGTCGCTGGGCCTGGCGCCCATCCTCGTGAAGCAGATCTTCGACATCACCGCCGAGATCAACGGCCAGGGCACCACCATCCTCCTGGTGGAGCAGAACGCCCAGAAGGCGCTCAGGATCGCGTCCCGGGGCTACGTGCTGGAGACCGGCCGGATCGTTGCCTCGGGCCCCACATCCGAGCTCAAGGCGGACCGGAAGATCCAGGAGGCCTACCTGGGCGGCTCCGCACTGAAAAAGAAGGCTTCTTAAGCCCCTCCTGCAGGCGTCGTGAGCCTGCCCTCTCCTGAACGGTCACTTTATTCGCGCCCTGATTGTTGCCCTTGTTCGTTTCGAGCACCTGAAAAGGCAGTACATTCATCTTATTAGACAGGTACTGGCAGGATGGCCCGGAACTTCGCCGGGCCTGGCCTCAGCTCTCCGGGCCCTCGCCGTGCCGGGGCCGGTTCACGAGCATGAAATCCACGTGCCCCTTGAGAGGGTCGACCCGGGACACCCGGACGTTGACGATGTCCCCGATGGAGATTGTGCGCCTGCGGAACTTGACCGCCCTGCCCTCCTCGATGCGTGCGCTCTTCACGTCGGAGAGGGACACGAGCCCGTCGAAGGGAGGGTCGAAGATCTCTACGAACATGCCCCAGGGCAGGATGCTCGTGACCACGCCGGAGAACTCGTCTCCGAGGTGCCTCTGCATGTAGGCCGCGGTCTTGAGCCTGATGACCTCGAACATGGCGTCGTCGGTCTTGCGCTCCTTGTCCGAGACCTCGGGGCTGATGAACTTGACGTAGTTCCGGAGCTTGTCCCGCTCCTTTTCCGTGAGCCCCCGGGAGCTGAACACGGATTTCAGGATCCGGTGGATGATGAGGTCGGAGTACCTCCGGATGGGGGAGGTGAAGTGGGTGTAGGACTCGGTGCCCAGGCCGAAGTGCCCCAGGTCTTCGAACCAGTACTTGGCCCTTTTCAGCGCCCTCAGGATGTGCTGGTTCACGAAGGAGTGCAGCGGGGTCTCGCTGTAGATGGTGGAGATGCGCTGGAGCGCGAACGAGAGGTTCTTCCGGGTCTGTATCGCGCGGTAGAAGGAAGCGAGTTCCTCCTTCTCGAGCCCGATCTCGCTTAGGGTCTCGTAGAGGGCCATGAGGTCGTCCGGGCTCGGCTTCTCGTGCACCCGGTAGAGGATGGGCATGCCGTGCTTCTCGAGAAAGCCGCACACCGCATGGTTCGCGCAGAGCATAGCCTCCTCGATGAGCTTTTCCGCAGGGCCCCGCTGGTAGCGGTACACCCGGTCGACGTCGCCGTCGTGGCCGATGGTGATGCCCACCTCGGAGATGTCGAAATCCAGCGCCCCCTTGCGGGTGCGGTTCCGGTAGAGGTGTCCGGCCATCCGGTGGAGCTCCACGACCCGCCGGGCCACTTCCGGGTCGAGCGTGTCCGGGGATGCACCCTTCTTGAGGAAGGGATTGAGCTCCTCGTAGGTGAGCCGCGCCCGGGAGTGGATCACCGCGTCGAAGCAGTCGACCTCGAGGACCTTGCCCCGGGGCCCCAGGCGGATCTCCACCGCGATGACAAGCCTGTCTTCCTCTGGCTTGAGGCTGAGCACGCCGTTGGAAAGGACCTCGGGGAGCATGGGGATGGCCTCCTCGGGAAAGTACACGCTGAAGCCGCGGTTGAAGGCCTCCCGGTCGAGGAGGGTGCCCTTTTTCACGAGGTGGGCCACGTCCGCGATGGCAACGGTGAGAAGGAAGGAGCCGTCGCCCAGCTTCTCAATGCCCACGGCGTCGTCAAAGTCCTTTGCGGTGACGCCGTCGATGGTGAAGAGGACCCGATCTCTGAGGTCCCTTCGCCGCGGGAGCTCTTCTTCCATGCGGATGCGGGACACCTTCAGGGCCTCCCTCTCGACCTCTTCGGGGAAGAGCCAGGGGAGTCCGTACTTGATGGCCACGTACCGCAGGTCGTCGGCGGTGTTCTCAGGGATGTCGAGGAGGCGCTCGATGCGGGCCGTGACCGACCTGGTCCTGGACACGTCCTTGGGCGGGGTGACCACGGCGGTCACCAGGTCGCCGTCCCTGACCGTGCCCCGGCACTCGTGGGGCACTACCACGGTGTAGGGGAAGGGGTCGAAGGGGATGATGATCCCCCGCTTCTTCTTTTCGCGGTAGGTGCCGCTCACCGTGGTGGGGTTGCGCTTGATCACCGAGAGGACCTCCCCCCGGAGCCCCCGCTTCTCCCGGTGGGCCCAGACCTCCACCAGATCGCCGTTCATGGCGCCCATGAGGCCTTCAGGGGGGACGAACACGTCGTCGCGTCCCTCTTCGGGGACCACGAAGGCGAATCCCTTGGCGTTCCAGTGTACCCTTCCCTGTATCTTCATCGCGCTCTCCGGGTTGGTCGTCAGCATCATTGCATAATTGCCAGGGCAATGATAGAAATAAATAAGGGATTCCATGGCAAAAATCGAGGGAGCTCACGTGACGGTCCATCCAGCAGTTGACGGGTTTCTGCGCGCACGGCGCAGGACGGAGGCAACCCCTGCATGAATCCCCGGAAGCTCAAGAAGGCCAGGTCCTACGGTCCGGACGTCAGGCTCATCACGCTCGGCGAAATCCTCGCGGTGGAGAAGACCTACCGGGACAAGGGGGCTCCCGTCAGGCTGCTGGGGAGCATTCTGGTAGCCTGGGAGCGGTTCATCTACAGCAGGCTGGACGGCCTGGAGGGCATCCCCGGGGTGCTCCCGGGGGCCGACCGCTACACCCTGCTCACCGTGTTCATGGGAGGCAGGAACCTCAGGGAAGCAGGCCCCGCGCCCGGCAAGACGTACTACGAATCCCTGAAGGCTCTGATCAAAGGCATGCACGCCCGGGGGGTGATCCACCTCGACCTGAGGAACCGGAGGAACTACGGTATCGACGAGGAGGGCAGGCCCTATCTCGTGGACTTCGCTTCCGGCGTCTATCTCCCCTGGAGGTGCCCGGGGAAAAGGCTGCTCGAGGCCATCGACTGGATGGGATATGCCAAGGTGAAGGAGAAGCTCTCACCGGGCCTCCTGGACAGGGACGAGAGGCGCCTGCTCGAGCGGGGCAATCTGCTGAGCTCCCTGTGGCTCCCCACGAAGGCCCTGAGGGCCATGCGGAAAGTGGGAAAAAAGCTCGGGAGACAAGGCCGGTGAATCATTCCCTCAAATTGCAGTTGATATTTTCCATGGGCGCATATATACAGCATTCTCTGACTTTACATCCATGCTCAAGCCATCGAAAGGAGAAGGTGAATGCCCAAGATACGATCCTTTAAAGGAATACGCTACAATCCTGAAAAGGTGGATATCGGCTCGGTCATTTGCCCGCCCTTCGACGCCATCTCGCCGCATGAGGTGGAGGAGTATTACAGCGCCTCCCCCTACAACGCCGTCAGGCTGGTGCTGGGCAGGCAGATGCCCAAGGACAGCAAGACGGACAACCGCTACACCAGGGCCAGGGACTACTTCCAGCAGTGGCTCTCGGACGGGGTGCTCATCGAGGACAGGGAGCCCGCCCTGTACTACCACGAGCACACCTACACCATGGGCGACCATACCCACACCAGGAGGGGGATCATCGCCTCGGTCCACCTCGAGGACGACGACAAGAAAAACATCCGCCCCCACGAATATACGCAGAAAGGCCCCAAGCTCGACCGGCTGCGCCTCATGAACGAGGTGCGGATGAACTTCAGCTCGGTCTTCGGGATCTACAGCGACCCGAAGAAGACTGTGGAAACCAGGATCAGGCCTGCGCTCAAGAATCCGGACATGGAGTTCGACCTTCACAAGGAATACCACCGGCTCTGGATCATCCGTGAAAAGGCGCTCATCGACGCGGTCACCAAGCTCATGGCCAGCAGGAAGATCCTCATCGCCGACGGACACCACCGCTACGAGACGGCCAGGACCTACCGGGACCGGATGCGGGCCGCCACGGGCAAAGCCGACGGCAACCAGAGCTTCGACTACATCCAGATGTACCTGACGAACAAGGACGAGGGCATCACCATCCTGCCCACCCACCGGGTGGTGCCGGACAGCATGGGCGTGGGGCTCGTGGATCTCGAGTACCGCATCAAGGAGATCTTCAACATGATCCCCTACGACAACCGCAAGGCCTTCCTCTCCGCGCTGAACAAGGGGGGCAGGGGCACGCTCGGCCTTTTCGTGAAGGGCATCCCCAGGTACTACCTCCTCGAGCTCTGCGAGGACGCATCCCCGGACGCGTTCCTGCCGAACTCGCTGCATCCCCTCCTCAAGGAGCTGGACGTGACGCTGCTGCACGAGTGCATCCTCGAGCCAATCCTCGGCATCTCCCCTGCCGTATCCGGGAGCCGGCTAGTCTACACCAGCTCTGCCGAGGCGGCGCTGAACATGGTGACGAAGGAGAAGGCGGACATCGCCTTCCTGCTGAACCCGAGCTCGGTTGACGACATCCTGAAGATCGCCGAGACCGGGCTCAAGATGCCCCAGGAATCCACCACCTTTCACCCGAAGATCCCCACCGGGCTCGTGTTCCACTCGCTGGAATGAGGCTCCCTGGCAGGAAGGAGGTGCGGCCCATGGGGCCGCAGGGTCATCATCCCGAACATGCTTGATTTTTCTCAGGCATTCTTCTATCCTGAAGCATGTTTTCTTTGAAGGGGAGGTTTGTGGTGATCCGACGTGTTATCCTTTTCGTTATCGGTATCTTTTTCGCGGCCGGCCTTGCAGCCCATGCCGCTGATTATCTCACCTTGGACGAGGCAATCGCCATTGCGCTGAAGAACAATCCCGTGGTCAAGGCCGAGGAGCAGAATGTCCAGGGGAGGAGGTTCGAGGAGCGCGTGAGCTTTGCGAACCTGCTTCCCAAGGTGGACCTGAACTACTCATACCAGCACCAGAACACGACACCTACCATGACGATCCCCATGAACACGATCGTGGGAGGACAGCCGGCAGTCGTTCCCTTCGACGTTTCCACGGGCTTTCAGGACACCTACAGCTTCCAGGTGACCGCCACCCAGCCCCTCTACATGGGCGGGGCCCTGTACAACGCCTACAAGATCGCGGGAAACACCTACCGCGCCTCGACCCTGAACAGGGACCAGACCCTCAGGGACCTCAAGCGCCAGGTCATCGACGGCTACTACCGCCTGATCCAGGCGAGGCAGACCCTCGAGGTGGCCAGGAGCTCCATGGCCTCCATCAAGGCCCACCTCGATGTGGCCAACGCCTTCTACGGCCAGGGCATGATCCCCAAGAACGACCTCCTGGAGGCCGAGGTGAGCTATGCCCAGAGTCAGCAGACCGTCATCCAGGCGGACAACTCGGCCAAGGTCGCCGAGTCCGGCCTGAACCGGCTCCTGGGGAGGGACCTCTCGGTCCCCATCCAGACCGACCGGGAGATCCCCATGCAGGAGCTGGGGACAACCCTCGATGAGGCCATCGGCACAGCCCTCAAGAACCGGCAGGAGATCCGGGTGACCGAGCTCCAGATCGACAGCGCCAGCAAGGGCATCACCATCGCCCGGGCCGGGTACCTGCCCAACCTGGCCGCATCGGCCTCGTTCACGAAATACGGCGAGGAACCCGACATCGACTACGACGAAACCTGGACAGCAGGGCTCGGGCTCTCCTGGAACGTCTTCCAGGGAGGCGCGTCCCGCTACAGCGTGTCCCGGGCCATTGCGGACCGTGACCAGCTCACCTTCCTCCTCCAGTCCCAGAAGGATCAGGTGGCCCTCGAGGTGAAGAACGACTACCTCTCCGCGGTGGAGGCGAACGCCAGGATCGGCGTGGCGAGCAAGGCCATTGCCCAGGCAGAGGAGAACCTGCGCATTCAGAAGGACCGGTTCAACCTCCAGGTGGCCACCACCACCGACATCCTCGATGCCCAGGCCCTGCTCAACCGGGCGCAGATGAACTACATCCTGGCCCGGTCCGATTATGCCAGGTCCCTGGCCGCCCTGCGAGCGGACATGGGCGAGCTGTAGGAGAGGGCATCTCCTTGAGAAAATCCCCTTTGAAGCCATAAAGATTTACGAGCGGAACACGCAGAAGCACTCTCTTGATATGGCTTTTCGAAGTGTGTTAACCAGGTGTGATGGATACAAAGATTGCCCTCAAAAACGAGCTGGGGAAGATCCTCCAGTCCACGCCCGCGCAGCGGGCCCGCGCCATCATCGACTCCGACTACACCCGGGAGATCCTGGAGCAGCTCTCGCCCCAGGAGACGTACATGATCATCAAGGAATCCTGGGGAACCGACAGCCAGATCCTGCTTCAGTACGTCCCCCCCGAGACCGTCTG